>TARA_R110002073_G_scaffold127773_11_pt1 | contig 29153 bp, 29 predicted proteins | sample TARA_R110002073 | Tara Oceans TARA_R110002073 (sample SAMEA4397174) | marine metagenome | biome: Polar Biome; feature: [DCM] deep chlorophyll maximum layer (ENVO:01000326); material: water (ENVO:00002006), including particulate matter (ENVO:01000060) such as... | depth 40 m | reverse complement strand
CCACTACCTCTGCGTCTGTGTCTTCTAGTGCTACCCGCGCCCGGGGGCATAATAGGTGTCGGCCACGGGGCCATTTCTCCACTTTTCCGCATGGCCCCTCTGTCGCGAGCGGCCTGCGCAGCTATAACGGACCCGGGGCCCAAATCGGGCATGAACTTTCCGTACTCGAAATACTTTCTCCAGGGCGGGGGGATGCGCCGTCCCTTATATGGCCCGGACCCAGTATAAATTGAGCTGTCATTCATTATATATATATGTATTATATTAATATATTATATTGTCCAATATTGCCTAAAGCCCCCCCAATATATTTTGCGTTTTCTACGTACACGTTTTTTTATATGTCCGGCATCTAGATTATATAATTGAGCCTCGACCAAGTATGGCTATTGATACTGAACAATGGTTATTGTGTTGGTATCTTATAAATTGCCTGGTTCTTTATCTCCCCCTATTCGGTATAACAACCATTATCATATCCGGGAGGACTCGGTGCATACCTTGCTTCATATACATTGGAACATTTGATACAAACCGCGTGTCTTCCCCGGGGGTCGAATTTTATTATCATTCCACCGGCCCGATTTTGCGGTATTTTTACCGTGTAAAACAATGGCAGATATGGATGGGTGTTGTTGACCGGTCCATCTTCTATACGAAGCCCATTTAAATTATATGGTTCATTTAATTTAATCCCACATGGGAACTGATATCCGCCAAATGGTATGCCATTGAGATTTATCGGGGGTATTGGGTAAGCTATTGCAAGTTGCGGAACATCCATATATATATTCTTATTTTTTCCGCCCTTTTCTAGTTTTTCGTCTTTTTCGTCTTTTTCGTCTTTTTCGTCTTTTTATGGTTTTTGGTTTTTTCCCCCATCCTTTATCTGCTATAATTTTCATATATTGTTCTTGCAATTCTTTAACAATATCACAAGACGACTCATCTTTCTTTAATGTTTTTATATGTGCTCTATAATCTCTCGATAATTGTTTTAGTAATAATTCTTCTTCTGTTTTGGGTGATGGCGTTCCTTTTAAATCCAACCGCATTAACGAATGGTTTGGATCCCCCATTCTATTGTCCATTCTAAAACCATACATATCTCTATATAAACTGTTTAATGACGCGCCAAAACCATGTTCTGGTTTCTTTTCTACTAAAAGATATATATCTGTGTATTTTTTTCGTTTTTGTCCTTTTTTATATGATAATGTTCGCGCGTAAGCAAAAAGGATTTTGAAAATTTGTTGTATAGGCGATGCAACACCCTGGTCATGCCCGGCCTTACAAACTTCGTGTATATATAGTTGTTCTTGCCCAATGTCGATACGATCTAGTTTTTCTAGAGTAGCCGAGCCGATCCATCCACCGGACCATGCAACACAAATGCCCCTGGTGTCATCACTCATTAAAATTACGTCATGGAATCTTACCCGTTCTTCTTGTCTTATAGAAGTAAAGCATTGCGCATGCCAATGAGAAACCAACCATGCCAATACATCAATGTTGATATATTGGGAGTCATCATAAAATATTGTATCCGTCACCAATTTTTCATCATCTGGTAATAAACCATTAATACGTTCGATTTCCATTTTAAATCTTTCATCAACAATGTCTGGTTCTGCTGAAAGAGCTTCGGGGTGCTCGCCTTCGCCAACGTGAAGCGATACAGTGTTTATTATCCAGTTTTTCCCCTTTCTTGTAAATAGTACGCGTCCTTGGTTTAACGAATTGTCATCATGTTCTAGTTTTCCTTCAGACATCTTTATATAATACTAACATTTTTGATTTCTTTTTTGATTTCTTTTTTGATTTCTTTTTTGATTTCTTTTTTGATTTCTGTTTTGATTTCTTCCGATGATATCCAATACCCCGTCCCGACCCCCTAATAGCGACTGAGCCTTTGGACCAACCATTATTTTGCAACGTTATTAGATAATATTCTTGTAGAAACTCCATAACTTCATCTCTACCTTTCGGAATTTCTGTTCCATATATAAATCTGGTATGGTTTCTATAATATTCTGCCAGTCTATATATTAAGTGCTCGCCCAATGTTTTGGGTGGAGGTCTGTATAAACCATCCTTCAAATCACGTTTCATGGTTGTTACTCCGGTGTATCGGGATGTATGCATTCTAAAACCATATCTATCACTGTATAATTTGTTTAATGACGCTCCAAAACCATGTATCGGGTCTATTTTCACAAAAAGAAATATTTCATTATAACGATGCACTAACGTTTTTGCAAAATCTAACAATTTTTGAAATGGTATGTCTAAGAGGTAAGGAGCAGGTGCTCCTGTTCCAGACTTGCAACATTCGTTTAAATATAATCCCCGTGGTCGCGGATTATCTATTGATTTACTTGCCTGTTTCTCTTCTAATACAACGGAAGCTATCCAATCTCCAGACCACGCCATACATATGGCAATTGTCGTAGACTTGTGGTTCAATATTTGTTCTAATAATCTTTGTCTGATTTCCATTTTATTTAAATGGAAACACTGTTCTTGCCAATAGGATAACAACCACCCCATGGTTTCGTGGGTAATATATGCGTACCCATCTATATCTTCTGTGAATATTGACTTAGACAGTATTAACTCATCTGGCTCATCATAATTATTGTCATTTATACGTGCTACTTCCAATAATAATTTATTATTAACATCTATAATGTTAGTTTGGTTTGTTTTGTCGTGGGTTATCATCCATCCATATTTATATTTTTGAAATAGTACGTCTCCAGACATATTATATTATATTTATATTTAAATTGAAATAATCTAAATCTTACACATATTATATTATATACACATGACCACGCTATTAATAGTCGAATCGCCAGCTAAATGCAAAAAAATAGAAAATTTTTTGGGAGCAGGATATAAATGCGTTGCTAGTTTTGGACATATTTATGAAATTCAAAAAATAAATGATAATTTCAACCCAGTGTTCAAATTAATAGCTAGTAAAACCAAATATATAACAGCTTTAAGAAACGCCTTGAAGAAATATAAGGAAGTTATATTAGCAACGGATGACGACCGCGAGGGCGAGGCTATTGCTTGGCATATCTGTAGATTGGCAAAGTTGGATCCAGCTAATACAAAGCGTATAATATTCCACGAAATCACAAAAAAAGCCATACAATATGCTGTTAATAACCCGACAACAATTAACATGGAAATGGTAAACGCGCAATTGGGGAGACAAGTTATTGATAGGATTGTGGGATTTTCGATCTCTCCAATTTTATGGAAAAAATTCTTCCACGGGGGCAAGGGAAAGGACGCTCTATCCGCTGGAAGATGTCAAACACCTGCTCTTCGTTTGATATATGATAATTATAGGGAAATAGAGGAAACTCCGGGTGAAAAAATATATGAAACAATTGCAGAATTTACTGACAAATCGCTACAATTTAAATTAAATAAGGGGTTTACCGATAAGGATGATATGTCCTATTTTTTAGAAGAAAGTGTTAATTTTGAACATAACATTAAACCCATTGAACCCGAACGAATTAGCAAACGTCAAGCACCGCAACCATTTTCGACTTCTTCGTTGCAACAACGTGCATCGAATGATCTACACTTCTCTCCAAAACAAACGATGATGTTCGCGCAAAAACTGTATGAAGGTGGATATATTACTTATATGCGAACGGATAATAAGAAATATAGTAAAGAATATATTAATACGGCCCTCCCGTATATCAAAAAAACATGGGACATTACAAACGACCATATTAAAACAGATATAGATACTATAACAATCGGTAAAGCAGTAAAGAAAGAAGGTGCACAAGAAGCACATGAGGCGATTCGTCCTACAAAACTTGAAACGGTTGACGTGGCGCTTGGTGTGGGAGAGAAAAAACTCTATAATCTTATTAGAACAAATACAATAGAAAGCCTGTTAAAAGAAGCACTAATAAATGTTATCACATGTTTAATTACGGCCCCATTTGAATTAGAGTATAAACACAGTGAAGAAGAAATTAAATCACCGGGTTGGATGATTGTAAAGGGATTCGCCGATGCTAATCCACTATTTAATTATATCAAATCTCTCCAAAAAGAGGTGATAGAGTATAAAAAGATAAACTCAAAGATGACATTAACGAAACTTAAAACACATTATACCGAGGCAAGATTAGTGCATTTGTTAGAACAAAAAGGCATCGGTAGACCATCAACGTTTTCTAGTCTAATATCTAAAATACAAGATAGATCGTATGTTAAAAAACAAGATGTTTGCGGCAAAGAGCTGTCTTGTATAGACTTCACATTAATTGACGACGAATTGGAAGAGATTGAAAATAAACGTATATTTGGAAATGAAAAAAATAAACTGGTTATTCAACCCATAGGTATATTGGTCATCGAATATCTTTTGGCGAGTTTTAATGACTTATTTGTATATGATTATACGAGTAATATGGAGGATAAGTTGGATAAAATATCCAGGGGTGAATATGAATGGAAAGAGTTGTGTGGTGAATGTGATATTACAATAAAGGCGTTAATTAAAAAGACAACTAGTAAAAATATCAATATCCAAATCGACGAAAATCATGTATATACGATTAGTAGATATGGGCCGGTTATTAAATATGAGAAAGATGATAAGGTTATATATAAAAAAATAAAACCAAATGTCGATATACATAAGTTGCGAAGAGGTGAATATAAATTAGAGGACCTTGTTTTAGAAAATGTTCAATTTGGGGGTAAAACACTTGGATCATTTAAAAATGTAGATGTCATTTTAAAAAAGGGACAATACGGCTTGTATATATCACATAATAGTAAAAGTTATTCGCTTAAAGGATTTAAAAAAGATGAAGAAAGTATCAAGTTGGAAGATGTTATTGATATTTTATTGGGAAATAAATCGGCCAATCCTAGTGTATTGCGAATAATTGATACGGATATATCTGTGCGGAAGGGTAAATATGGACCATATATATTTTATAAAACCGACAAAATGGAAAAACCCAAATTTATAGGATTTAAGCAATTGCTAGTGCAATATAAAACAATATGTAATTGGGAAACGATGGAAAAGGAAGATGTAAGCAACATTATACACGAATATTTGGATAGTGCTTATTAATAGAATATAATTATTTTATGTATTTATATTATAACAAAAATGAAATTACAAACCATTTATGAAGATGAAGAATCTGGTTCATCTGATTTCAACAAGGATGAATATGATGTAAATATGTCCACCGAATCATCAGACGATGATGATGAGGACATATCACCAAAACCCAAAATAAATAAAGAAGGTGCACTAATACGACATTATGAAGCGAAAATTAACGACTTAACAAAAATTATTGATAACTTTAAAACTAAAAAAAAAATCCAAATGGAAACAAGACAGGAAGATAATATGCAGCCGCTCGAACTCGGTCAGTACAATTACATTAACGAAGAGGCCGTGAAGTCTTCCCGGGACGACATTGATAATATGCAGGCGTTGGATAGCAATAGTGATGGATGGTATGGTCTTGGTACTCCTCCCCCCAGTGTTGGTAGTGCTCCCACCAGTGTTTGTGCACAAATTGAAGAAAATAATAGAAGGCTAATTAATGAGTTAGAAAAGTGTAAGAAACGTGTTATGTCCGGCACTCGAAAGCGTAATACACCTAGTGCTCGAAAGCGCAATTCACCTAAAACTCTAAGGCGTAATACACCTAGTGCTCGAAAGCGTAATACACCTAAAACTCAAAAGCATAAGTCTGTAACGCGTTCACATTGGCGACCAGGGTAAATGTATAATATAAGAAACGGTAGAAAACGATTTATCCTAATATATAAATAAATTGATTTTAAAACACAAATATAAATAATAGTAGTTATACATGGATAAACCAACAATAGACGACGGGTACGAAAACATAAAAAAATATTACGATGATAATTTGAATAAAGACAAAAATCTTGTTAAAACCACAAATGACGAACCAACCCCATTTGCATGCGTTGAAGAAATGGTTGCAAAAATACCAGATTCGTTTTGGAAAAGAAAAGATATTAAAATATTAGACCCATGTTGTGGTTGTGGAAATTTCCCAGTTGTCATATATTATCATTTGATAAAGCATCATACACATGATTATATTTTAAAGAATATTTTATATTTTAATGATACCAATCTCGATAGAATTAACGTTCTCAAGTCTGTATTTAATTATTCGTTAAATATATTCAATGAAGATTTCTTATCATTTGATTTTGAAGGTGGATTTGATATGATAGTTGCAAATCCCCCATATGCAAAACTCTTACCCAATGGCAAGAGAGCGTCTAAAAATCATAATTTAATTGGTTCATTTATTAGAAAATCATTGAAACTTTTGAAGGAAGGGGGGTTTATGTTATATATCACACCGGATAATTGGATGTCTTTTGCTGATAGAAATACACTAATTGGAGAATTAACAACATTGCAAATTCATTATATAAATATTCATATTGCTAAAAAATACTTCAAAAAAGTAGGATCTTCGTTTGTTTGGTATTTAATTGAAAACAAACCATTTTATAAAGACATAGAAATAGAAGGTGTGTGGAAAAATGAGTTGTATACTGATACTGTTGTGAGTGAAAAACGTAGGTTTATCCCTCTTTATTATAATAGGTTTATACAATCCATCATACATAAAACAATAGATTCCACAACGAATGACAAATTCGCGGTGAAAACAAGTAGTGACTTGCATAAATATACAAAGAAACAATTCATTTCAGCTACAGAAGATGATGTATATAAATATAAATTAATTCATACGCCAAAACAAACGGTATATGCCACCAGGCCTCATAAACTTCAAGAAGGATATAAGGTATTTATTTCAACAACTTCATATTATGGAACGTTTGTAGATAATTGCGGAATGACACAATCAATTGCGTTTATTCAATGTGTTAATGAAACCGAAGCACAAAATATAAGTTTGGTTTTGAATCACCCAATGTATAAGTTTATAAATAATATATGTAGATATGGAAACTTCAATAATATACGCATTCTGCAACAATTTCCATTCTGCAATGAGTATGAAAAAGTATATGAAACATTTGGCATAACGGATGACGAAATAAAATTTATTGAAGCTAATTTATAATTATTTGTATATAATGTTAGTTGCCTTCCTGAACACACAGAACCGGCTTATTGCCATATGTCTCACGAAAGCTCTGTGTCAGCATTGTCTCAAGTCCGCGCACAGTTGAGGCGAAAATCGCCCTTGTAATGCCGAACCGCGTCACCTCGATTACTTTTTTCGGGCAGCAAATACCGTAAACTTCAACGTCCATACCAGCCTTGACCGCACTGAAATTACACTCCGTTATAATGTAGTTCGTGGTTGAGCAAGACCCCTTTGCCATTGCACGAGTTGTTCCACAAGAATAGGAGCCACACCATCGTTTTTTTAGAGAAGTGATTGTCATGCCGATCTTGACAATGCGACCGTCGTATGCCAAACAGTACAAATATTCGTGTGTATCGTCTTTAAATGTGTCATCGACCGCTATGTAGTCTACTTTCTTGCCGTCGGTATTTTCCGGAAAGTATTCGCGTTGTTTCCTACAAGGCATACCATCTTTGTTCAACGTAAGAGGGAAGTTTTCTACTGTATTCAAGACACAAATCGCGACCTTTTTCATCTTTTCGCCAATTACCTCTTCAAAACTAGACACCAGAGGCTGCTCGTGAATGGAGAATGTGAAATCCTCACCGGTGTGATATTTTTCCAATTTGGCATACTCCATCGCCCGCCCCGATGCCTCCTTGGTCTCTTCCTCCAACACCCTACCACCTACACCAGACTGCGACTGCGGCGAAGACTGCTTGGAAAGAGACATTGTTACTTTGTTTGAAGTTTGAATAACTCTTAAATGATTTAACTACCTCCTTTTAGTGCACACATTTCCAAATCAATTTTATCGTTTAAAGTGTATTTATAGCATTAGAAATGTGAACACCTTCGCCTATTTGTTTTATAGCGGATTGTATTCCACGTTTATCATCTGATACAATTATAGATGTCTCATTTACGATTTTAAAAAATTCGTCTTGTCCCTTTGAAGAATTCATATAATTTGGGTTTTTGGCTACCCATAAAGGGACGTTTTTTAAATGTTCCGACGATATTTTATTAATAGCACCTTTCAGTTTTTCATTTTGTATATCTTTATCCCATATGCCATCGTCTTTTACATACATCGTGTTGCGTTTTACATCGGTACAGTGAATGGGTCGCTTCATTTCTTCCAACGCCTTTAAATTATTAACTATTATGTTTTTTGAACTATATATAACCCCCCGATTTCCAGCAACCAACATATCTTCGATGCACAACTTAACACTATTGACAAAATCCTTGAGATTCATAGCGTTCTGACAATGTTCGTTCAAATATAAATTAATATTGAATTTATTATTTGTCGTATTTCCTATTTTGGGGATAATTTTTAATAATTCTTTATTCTGTTTGATCATCTCACTTTTTAATTCTTTATTTTCATTCTGTAATAATATGTGTTGTTCATATATTATTTTTATAAGCTCATTATCACTTGGGATAACCGATACATCGGTTGTTACACTCGTACATCTCTTTTTATGCTTCCATAACCCAGAACCAGATTTATACTCTTTTTTACAGATTTCGCATTGAAATTTGAAATGCAACTTTGGTATTTCCTGTTTTTCCATTGTTGCAATATTATGTTTACGTGTGAGCTTATGTTTTAAAAAATTTGTTTTGTTATTGGTTTTGTAGTCACATTTATAACATGTATATATTTTTGCAACTTTTTCCATTTCCATTTATATATAATATGGAAATAGAATGTTTCTAAATAATTTATTTGCAACATTTGTATTTCCATTTTATTTCCATTTTATTTACATTTTTATGGTAACATGTTTTTGTTGTTTGTGTGAGTTATATTACCGTTAATGGTGTAAATTGTGTAAATTTACGAAAAACACATTTGCAACATTTTATTTCCATTTTTGTTTTTTCCGGTTGGTAACGATACAATTTAATACATTATTTATTTATTACCATTTATGCAGTCTCATCTTTTTTTTCTCTATTTTTTTGCAACTTTTTCCATTTCCATTTTTTGCAACTTTTTTGAGCCTAAAATGGAATTGCAACTTTTTTATTTCCATTTATTTCCATTGTTGCATTTTTATTAAGGTAACAATATTTTTGGTCATACCAACAGACTCGCTGCAATTGTGGTATATAAAGTGTTTTTTGTGTTTTTTTTTGCAACTTTTTTTGTTTCCAAAAAATGGAAATGGAAATGTTGCAAATTTTAATTTTTTAATTTTTTAAAGATTTTTTACATAATATTGTTTACAACATTGAGAGCATAACGTTACCATAAAGTGCGAAACAACGAATGGAAGATTTCAGACTTTTATTTAGACCCTATTTGTGTGAAATGGACAAGCTTTTCTTTGTCCATTTCCAAAAATCCCACGGATAAATAAATGAAAAATCTTCCAATTTTTATTTTCGGGTAAATTTTACATTTACAGCATAATGGCACCATAAAATGTAAATGTGTGAAAAACGTATTTTTTAGCATATATTTATGAACCATTAACCGATTTCTATAATCTGTATGCACCTGGTATTCTAACTATTTTATGCCGATGTTGTTCGTTTAAGAGCATATTAAACTCAATGGAGAACGACAATGGATGTGATTTAAAATCAACAAGTCGCCCATCATGGTATCTAAATTTAAATTTAAGTTTTGCTATATTTTCAATGGGTGGTTGATATTGTGACACATTCATTAGATGCAATGTTCGGGAATCGTTAATATTTGAAAAACGTTCATGTTGCATGGGTATTTTAGCAAACGCTGAGTTTGTTTTTCCATGGTAATCGTTGTGTGTTAAAGACATTGTGTTTTGCGAGTATGGTGCGATTTCATCCATTGTGTTATATTTTTCAATTTCCATATATATCATATCATCCCCTTTAATATCTATAGAGTTTATTTTGGCTTTTGTCTTCCACATTTTTAAGGTAGGTGGTGGTGGCTCCCCGCCTGCCCTCCCGGCAGTGTTAGGGTACGGACTTATACCATTCGGGTATTTCCAACAAAGCCCATATCTTCCCACCATACCCGCCAGGTCATTAAGGTCGTTTACAGGTGATGGGTCCAAAACATTAACATAATTATTGTTTGAACCATCCAACCATTTCGTTGTATTTTCATAACCGAACCCATATTCGGGCGCCACGTGGGTGCTTTGATATATGGTTTTTTTATACCCAATATAAGATGGCAACCCCCACTTATTATATTTGTTAAACACATCTGGTTGATTTTTACAGCTATCCCCATAGTCATGTTTTATATCGAATCGTAATGTAAACGAATTGTCCTTGTTCCCAAACCATATAGTATTTGAAACAGTATTATATTTACATATAAAACCCTGGGGCGCGAGCCCGGCGTTAAACATCGTTTCATTCATTTTACTTTGTATTTCTTTGGCTAGTTCATTTGGTTTATACGTTCCTTCTTCTATTTGAATCGTATGTATATCTAAAGAGGTAGAACCGGTATATTCTTCTAAACTAAATGAAAGTTTTGTATTTTGATTTTGATTTGAAAACACATATTGGTTGTTTGGAATGGAAATTGTATCGAGTCGCATAGATTGAACATTTTTAAGAACGCCGGGAACAATAACTTCGAAATGATTTGCGTCGGGCCATTTACTAGTATCTCTGTCTTCTGTGTGTATGGATAAAATCTTTCGGTCAATAACATATGTTTGTGTGCGGGGTATTTGTGGATGCGATTGATGTGTATTAAAACCACTCATATATTATTCGTTTTTATTTTAAAATGAGAATGAATAATATATTACCCTTATATATGATGTTTAACGGGACAAATATAGATGAAAGTATATCAGATAAGATGAAGGATTGGTTGTGGTTATTTAGAGTTTTTATTTTAATAGGTGTTACAATCTTTACAATAGGCCAATTGGCAGGAACACCGGACGGCGAATATGCTGCTTATATTTGGTTTACAGTTGGTATTTTAGCTACTTGGATTGTATCATTGCGAATAATAGCGAAGAAGTCGAGTGGGGGACAATCTATGCAGGATATTAAAACAGGAGTGATGGAAATGTTGCCAAACATTGGAACATTAATCCCATTGGTTCTTATGATTTATATATCATCTAAAGTTAAACATATAATAGAAGCCAACTACAATAATTTACCAGGTAAATATTTTTGGTTTAATAAATTTGTATTTTTCTTAATTGTATTACAGCTTTTTACGTTGCATAAATTCTATGATGGAGGGGTAGGCGATAAAAAAACATATCCGACAAAGGGTATATATATGGCAGTGTTGTTATTACTTTCCATATTATCGACGGCATCCGCTGTTGAATTATATGTAATAACAACTTCGTTTATTACGGATGGATAAAAAATCTAAATGTTAATCCATAATTATCACCATTGGTCCATATACCAGAAACCTTTAAAATTATATTTATTTCTTTAGTTGAATTTGACATATTTAAATTATTTCCGTCATTTATTATTTTAATAAAATTCATTTTAAGCTGATCCATGATTTTATATTCCGGTGTGGAATTTCCCATATCTGGTGTATTTATAAGTAGTTCTTTTTCGAATTTTTGGATAAAGTTAATAGTTCGCTTATTCTCACCTGGACTCAAATAACATTTTATTTTATTGAAATATTCTTCGTAATCGAATATTTTAAATTTCAATGATATAAATATACCGTTTAATGTTGCACAGTTGGTTGAATATAAAATTCTGTAAAAATCGCCTCCATTTAATATATTATTCTTTGCTTTTTCAGATAAAAAAACGTTACTTATATTAAAATCATCGGGTTGTATAACAATATACATTACTAATATAATATATAAAACATTTTTAAGTAATATTACGTTGTAACGTTAAAAGTGTCAGCAGCGTTTCAGGTGTTAAATCTTTTATATATGTCATAGATTCTATGGCATTATTACACTTAATTATAGCCATATTTAAATTTTCAAGTTGCCTTTCGATATAGTATTCATATCCACACGAATTGTTTAATCTTTCAACCTTTTTATTTAGGTAACATTTCCACAATTTAACAATGTTTGGATGTGTTAAACTGCGATTATTCAAATTTGTAAAAAGATAACTTAACTCCACATCCATTACATTTAATATATTTGTTAGTATTTAAATATAGTTCATAACATTATTTAATGAGATTTTTTGAACACAAGTTTGATGAGTATTTGGATAGTCATAAAAAAAAATCGCTGCATCCATCTATGGAGGGTGTATTTTCGACTGTAGGAGAGGGGGGTAATATAGTGTTATATGGTCCGCCTGGTATAGGTAAATATACCCAAGCTCTGAATTTTATAGAAAAGTATAGCCCGTCAAATTTAAAGTATGAAAGGAAGATGAATATAACATTAAAGGATAAGAATTACATATACAAAATAAGTGATATACATTTTGAAATTGATATGGAATTATTGGGTTGTAACGCCCGCATCCTTTGGAATGAGATATACGGATCAATCATCGATATTATAAGGGCGCGACCGAGTCACATGGGTATAATTCTTTGTAAGAATTTCCACAAAATCCACAATGAGTTACTTGATACGTTTTATAGTTATATGCAGACGCAAGAAGACGACACCATAAAACTGTCATACGTGTTAATAACTGAGTCATATAGCTTTATTCCTAACAATATATTAAAACGTTGTAAATATATTCCCATAAAACGACCATCGGTATCCATTTATAAAAAATGTTTTAACATGGGACATGTTGAACCAAGTGAAGTTACTAATATAAAATTATTAAAATGTAATATAACAAGTCCAAAATATAATAAATTTATATATAGTATTTTGGATAGTATAGAAAACTACAAAGATATTGATTATTTAACACTAAGAGAACAGATATACCATCTTTTTATATATCAACTAGATATCACTAATAATATATGGATATTATTTGAACATTTTGCAAACAAAAACTTAGATATCGATAAACTTGATGGGTTTTTACAAGCACTTGTTAAGTTTTTAAAATATTATAATAATAATTATAGACCCATATATCATTTAGAAAGATTAATATATAATTTAACTAGCATCATAAATGAATTATCATAAAGCGGTAAAACGATTAAATTTAAGTAATCATTTTACAGATAAGGAATTGAAGCGCGCGTATTATAAACAAGCATTGAGGTTTCATCCAGATAAAAATACTGTTATTGATACGGAAGAAGACTTTAAAAATATTAAACTCGCTTATGAGTTTCTAAGCGAACAGACGACCCCAGAGAGTAAAACGGATACATATATATCATTTATTTCGAAATTATTAAAGACGTCGTTCCCGAATATAGATGCCAATTATTTATTTTTGGAATCGACGGTTGATATAATTTTCAATTCGTGTAAGAAAGCATTGGTTAAAATATTTAATAGGATAAGTAAACCGTTGGCTATAAAATTTTACGTTTTTATAACCACAAACAATGATGTTTTTAAGATAGAACCAGATATATTAAAAGAACTTCTTATAATTATTGAATCAAAAATAGAGAAAAATCATACTTATATTTTGCACCCATCGATGAACGAGTTGTTAACTGATTCGGTATTTAAATTAAACGTTGTAAATCAGTTATTTTATGTTCCGTTGTGGCATACAGAAATTATATATGATTTATCAGGCGAGGATGTTATTATATATTCAATACCTGACTTAACAGACGATATTTTTATAGACAATAGTAATAATATACACGTTACTATTGAAGAGTCTATCGTTTCATTATTAGATAAATGTGTATTATCTGTTAATATTGGAGAGAAAATGATACACATTCCATCTAACAAACTACAAATAACCAACTATCAGATATATACATTAAAAAACGAAGGTATTTTAGACTCTAACCACGAAAAGCTCTTCAATACAGATAAAAGGATGGATATAATATTTCATATTACGCTTCTTTGAAAAATTGAACCATAGATACATATTGCAATATATAGCAATTCCACAAAGAACCTATTTCAACATGTTACGCATCACCAACCCCAACCTAAATAAAGAAGTAGTCGTTGATTTGGAATCATTTTATTCCAGGGTACTATCGAAAATGGTACATTCTAACATCCCGTTGGGTGGTAGGTGGTGGGGTGAAGAGGAGCGCGTGTTCTTCAATATATCAAATCCCGATTCTACAAAAGAGAAAACGCAAATGCGGATGTATTTTCGACTTTTCAACCCAACGTTGGAGCAAATTATACAAATCGCGAAAACTGGCGCACATCCTTTACGCGAAATGTCAGATAAACCCTATAATTATAATAAGGAAGATACTATGTATATGTTTGAATTGGATACTGGTGAAGAAATATATCTGGGACAACATTTAGACTGTGTTACACTTAAATATGAACCCAAGTCCGAATAGAACATCAATTAATTCTTGGACTAGTCATAATTACGTGATACATACATAATCTTTCAAAAATACCAATTTGATTATATTTTTTTTTTATAAACCCATTCATTAAATTTAAAAATAATAAAGTGAAACTTGCTGGATCTTTACAATATAATATTTTCATAATGGCAAATAAATTAAAATTAACACACGCAGACACATAATGTATATTATCAAACGTTGTGTTCCCTTGATAACTTATTGGAAATAGATTTATAAATACCCAGGTAATTAATTGTCCATAATAAAAATAACTATAATATCCGTTTCCATTTGTTAATATTTTCATACGATAAAAATAACCATAATACCATAATATTACATGTATCATTCTCGGAATTGGTTGAATTGTAACATAAGACAATGTTGGTATATAATTTATATTTTGAGTTTCCTCTTTTTTTAATATATATCGAATTGAATATATTAAATCTGGTATAAATAACGATAAATAACTTAAATAAATTAATTTTTTATTTGAAATGCGTTTTATATGCTCATATTTTTCCAATTGGTTCCCCCAAAAATATTGTTTATTTAACATTATATATATATATATAATGTCAGAAGAAAAATCGGAAATTTGTACTGATGGGTATCGTTGTATAGGAAGAACAGTAAGTGGAATGTATAATGCAAAGGCAAAAAATGATTCTGTTATAAAACGTTATTTCAGATTAAAAAGTCCTAGAAACATTAACAACGATGATTTTGAAGCAGTTGTAGCAATTTGTGGTAGTAAAAGAACTATATTTGTTCTAGAACCCGAGCCAAACTATAAATTAATTGGCGGTGGGATGTTTTCTATAAAAAAATATCCGGCCGGCTGCACTATAGATATAGCTAGATATGAAAGAATTAAAAAAAAATCTCATAAATTTGGCATAAATATGGACAGTATGGGGGTTACATACGAAACAGACGGTCAAATAAGTAATGAAAGCGGAATAGCTGTTAAAACGTTAACACATGATATGTTAATTGCAACTCTAAAAGGTGATAAAAAACTCTTTGGGAAGCAACTACTTACTCCTAATATAGAATATCTTGAAATTGATAAAAGATTAGAAGAACAAATATATGAATACGAAGTGCAAAAAGATATTAAAAATTTTAACAACATGACAAGAGAAGATAAAAATAAGCTCTGTGAAGAATATAAAAACAAATCGTTACTTGAACAAATATTTAATTATTTTAAGTGATTCTTTTAACATGTCACGCTGACCCAACCATAATTTATTTTCTAAATTTTCTCCAATCATCTCAAAACCAATGTTGTTGTCTTATAATAATTTATAGATAATATTAATGCCAAGGCATATATCAAAGAAGGATTTATTTAATTATATATTAAGGATACGTAAGTCTAGTTTAGCATCACGCGAAAGGTTGGGTATGTTTATAAATTATTTAAATTATATACGAGAACATTTTTTTTATTCGAAAAATCAGTTACCAACAGAATATTACACATTAGATTATTGGGACATACAAGAAATTATTATGGATGGTAGAGTACTAACGTATTTTATAAGTAAACGAGACAAGGATTTAAAAGAGCTTGAAAAAATATATTTTATGTTTCTAACATGTGATGCCGATCCAAATAACAGAACTAATTCCCCCAAACAGTGTGGTTTTTATTTTGATTTACGTAAAAAACGTAAGAAAACAAAACGACGAAGATAAAATCAATCAACCAACAATATTTTTTTCCTAGTATCAGTGTCCGCCAAAAACTTGAAACAATTCCACAAGTTACGTCCCATCCCTGATAAATTATGTATATAGCATTTATTTAGGGTATTTTGGAATGTTTTTTGTAAACCCTTTACAACCTTTCTAACTATGGTGGCTGGGAAGTTTTTAAAAGAGCAATCCTTTAAATAAATATGGACATCAGAAACTGGCTTTTCAGTATCAACCGACATAGCTAACGCCGCCTTTATGACTTTTATAAAATGTGCCAATAACACCTTATGTCCCCCATTGAAGTTGTCTAAACCTTTTCCAATAATTATAGTTGTCCCCATTCCGTCTACATTTAATGTATATATACTCTTATTCAAACAATCAACCATTAATAATATATGTAATATTTTTATACTAATTTACTAACGCTAATTTATTTTTAGGTCTAATATTATAATAAAAACTATAGATTTTTATAATAATATATTAACATTTTACTTAACATTTTATATTAGTAAGTTAGTCTGCAGTGCTTTCCTCTTTCTTCTTCCTGCGGACAACCTTTTTTTTAGTGACGGCCGCGGCTACTGCGGTTTCGACCGCAATTTCCTTGGCTACATCATCCCCAACCTTTGACTCTGGAATTGACTGGGTCGCCTCGACAACTGCACCATCATCCTCATCCTCATCCTCGTCATCACTATCCGCCATAATATGACAAACGCCCATGCCTACCAAACGAACGGGTGCCTTTACTTGCGCCTGTAGGAGTTTCCACGTTACACCGAATCGACCACCTGCCATCCAAACGCCATTACACTGAATAAGACCCTGAATGTTAGATTTACTAGGAACAATATCGGTAGGCATATTATCTCCCTGTGGGGTCTCGCCACCATCCACGGGCGGGAGGAATAAAGCCTTACCCTTCATATCATAAAGTTCAACAGCGAACTCATCTTCCCAATACGGAAGCTTAATGGTTACACTTGGATTACGAGTGAAGTCTTCCTCTCCCGAGTCCTTGTTCTTAGGAAATTTCAAAATAGGATACATCATGGCTTCGGCAACCTCCTTACTCATCTTGGCTTTACCAAACCACTCTTTCGATTTACCATTAGACGCTGCCTCAAGGATAATATCCTGCATCTGCTGTAGCTTTTCGCGAAACTGCGTAATTGCGTTAGACTTATCCTGTTCGAATACGATAGAACAATCGTATGATACCCTGGCGGAGGCTTCATCGACACGCTCATTAACGCCCCATGTAAACATTGGTGGGGTTCTAAGAACGATGGGGGCACCGTTAATCAAAAGTTGGACCTTTTTACCACCGCGGGCATCAACCTTTGCCGGAGCAAAGGTGACATCAGCGGGGTTGAAGTTCTTGGTGGAGATAATTAGTTCTTTGGGAGTGCTCATGCTTGCTGGGTTAGTAACACATTATGGATGATTGTGTTTAAATCAATTTTATCGTTTTGTAATAAATATATACAGATTTATAATTTAAAGTGGGAGTTGGATATGAAATAATCATATATTTATTGTTACACATATAGTATATACGAAAACATATTTAAATTTTAATAATATTATATAACAACAATGGTAATTATTAAAAAAGGACGAACTAGTAAGATAAGTGATAAAGCATTTAAAATGCCCCATTATACGGAATATGAGCTAGTTGACAGAACGAACTATACCATTAAACAGTTGAAAGATATCGCCCGGTTTTATAAACAGAAGCTATCGGGTAATAAGGCCGAACTTAAGACCCGAATAACAGATTTTATCAAGAAAACGCATTATGTGATTTATTTACAAAAAGCTTGGAAAAATAGACTACAATATAAATATGATACACTATGTGGCCCCGCGATAAATAATAGATCTAAATGTAATAACATTACGGATTTCTTGTCATTTGATGATATAGATAAGATCCCATATTCCCAATTTTTTAGTTATAAAGACAACGACGGTTTTATATACGGTTTTGATATAAAATCATTATATAACCTCTTAAAAAACGAAACAGATCCTAGAAATCCATATAATAGGGAGTTGATACCCAATGAAGTAAAACAATCATTTATGAAATTAATAAGATATGGTAAAATGTTGAAAAAAAACATTATAATTGCTATAAACAATGATTTGGGTATGCTTAGTATTGGAAAAAAAATAGAACTAAATGCATTGAGTATTTTTCAAAAAATAGACGGTTTTGGGCATATTACGGATGCGAATTGGTTTCTAGATTTAAACAAGCAAGGTTTAATAAAATTAATTACCGAACTCATTGATATATGGGAGTATAGAGCATCACTCTCGAATGAAACGAAGATCGCTATATGTCCTCCGTATGGAAAACCGTTTAATGGTATAAATATGAACACGTTTGTTCAATATAACGTAGAAACTCTAAAGATTAATATATTGCATTTTTTTGACACATTAATTAGCGCTGGCACCACCAGAGACAACAATGCACTGGGTGCATTTTATATATTGGGAGCAATAACATTAGTTAGTAGCCAGGCTGCATCAAGTATGCCATGGTTATATGAATCCGTTTATCATATATAAATTTTTTAAAGCCAATATGGTTTTAAAATAAATAAATAATAAACAACTTAAATAATTCCCCATTATATAGGTTATAATGACCAACAAAGAGAATAGCATTAAGTCTGGAGGTAGTAAGAGTTCGAAGGGTTCCAAGTCGAGTAAGATTGTTAAGCCCGCCAAGGGTTCCAAGTCGAGTAAGATTGTTAAGCCCGCCAAGGTTGCAGCCGCGGCTGTAACTGCTGCTGTAACCGCGGCCGCGGTTGCAACTGTGGTGACAGATAAGGTGGAGTCTGTAACCGACATTAAGGCAGATGACGCTCCTGTGTCTCTTACAGATTCTTTTACCAATTTACTAACACAGTTACAGGTTCTAAGAGGGCAGCTTACGGGTGTTACGGGACAGGTTCGTGTTTTACAGAAGCGGGCGGATCGTGAGCTGAAGACTGCACAAAAAGCTAGTAGGAAGGCAAAGCGCAAGACTGGCAATCGTGCCCCAAGTGGGTTTGTCAAGCCGACTAAGATTAGTATGGAGTTGGCCACATTCCTTGGAAAGGAGAAGGGAACTGAGATGGCGAGAACCGAGGTGACCAGGGAGATTAATGGGTATATCCGCCTTCACAATTTACAGGATCCCAAAAATGGTAGAATTATCCTTGCCGACGAGAGCTTGCGTAAGCTATTGAAGCTTGGGGAAAAGGACGAGCTCACTTATTTCAATCTTCAGCGATATATGAGTCCTCATTTTGCGAAGAAGGATACCAAGCTTGCCAATGCCAACTAAAAATACACTAAAATAATAAATACATTATAAATTAAATAAAGATGAATCCCACGGTGCTCAATTGTTCCTTTAGCTTATCATATTTAACATATTTATTTCTAATAACAAAATAATTAAGTTGTTTTAAAACATCGTTTGTGTTAATATTATATATATCTCTAATTTTTGTAATTTGGGATGTTTGGTCATTTGATATAAGTTCTTTTGTTGTGAGCCATTCTAAGAATGTTTTCTTTCTTTCTGTTTCTTTATATATTTTAAAGTTTTTTAGGTTATCGAATATGGTGCCTGCGTTCGGCATATTATAATCTGTCCCTGAAACATAACACAAGTCTTTAAATTCGTCATATGTCAAATTTAAAGAATTCAATATATGGTCTAATTTATAAAGCATAACGGTATGATTAGAAGTGCTAATATATTTAAGGACGCGCGGGCAACCGTAAACAAATAAATCGGTATCTTCTGTCAAACATGCAAATGCCTTATTTTCCAATACCAATGCAGCGCATAATTTATCACTTTCTCCTTCTGCGTCTCTATACATAATCCCATAACTAGAAAGCAACCCCTTAACAGCGATAAGGTCTTTCTTTGAAAACGTAGCACATTTTAACCTTAACGCGTATAGTTCTCTTTTAATTATGTTAGATGGATTTGCTTTATACTTCAACGACAATTCTTTATATTCCTCTTTATAAATATTTTTTATTTTTTTCCTATCTAATAGTGTTTCGTTTTTTTCTTCTGAACGTTTCGGCCCGTCAAATATAAACAATGAATGAATATCATAATGTCTTAGTGTAGAACATAACAAATAAAAGTTACCTAATAAATTATCTGTAGCTGCGAAACGGAACATATAAATGCTGGCATCTACAACAATGCGTTTATTTTGCAATTGTTGTAGGTCAATAATATTTATACCACCCGTATTCAAATTCTTCAGTAGCGTATTCAATAGCTTTACTCCCATTATGTATAAGTAATATGGTAAAACTCTATTATACGTGTTTCAATTTATCAGGCTAAAATCCAAAATGCTCAGTCGCATAGTATTTTTAATAAAAATATTGTTATGCTTATCTAATAACATATTGCCATAATCTAACATATGTATGAAATCTTTACTATTATACCTTGATTTTATGAATTGTAATAATTTCGAAAAATTATCCTTATTTGCGTCAAACGCGATCATATTATTATTGTTTTTGAAACACCACTCTAAGAAATCGTCAACATTAAATAAATATAGATATTTTAAAATATAATATACAAATACATTGGTGTTTTCTTTGTATTCCTTTGCATGTGTTGCGTTGTGTAAGTCTTGATACGTTAAACTCATAAAACGTAATATTTTTACAGTCTGTAATAATGAAAATAATCTTTCAAATGATAAACAGTATTCAGAATAAATTAAGAATTCATCTACATTATATCCATCGGTTAAATGGTAAGCAGTAAATATGCTATTCATAAAACAAGCCCAAAATTCGCAATAGGACTCGGCTATTTTCATATCACTTGATATTGGAAAAAGTTTTTTTATATTATTTGCCAATTTGTTAGAATGACTCCCATCGCTCCAATCTAACCCAAATGTATGAAATGTCTCATGTAAAAACACCTTAAATATTTCTTCCATTCTATAAATAATGATTTCACCATTATCCTGACATCTATATGTAAATGCCGTATTAACGTATTTGGGTCCTAATATAGTAGAATTATTTTCGGGTAGAGTTTTTTTAAATGGTGTTAAATAACTTGTGATTTTTAAAGTTTTTGCACATTCTGTTCTAGCATATGGCAATATAAAAAATAACCACATTATCATTTTTTTAGTTATATTATCGGTTTTATTAAACATATCGTGTTCTGGAATATAAAAAGTAAATAAAATATCACGATTACATATTTTACATGTATAACTTATTTTTTTAATTATATGCGTGCTTATATATTTACATATTTCCTCTGGGAGGAATATACTATCCTGTATGGTTACGTTATTAACATTTTTAGTGGTTTTATAAATTTCAGATGAATCCCATAACATACGCGTTTTATTGTTTGCGTCATTGATCTTATCATATATATTCTTTAGTATTTTATTGGTTTTCTTCCTTTGCGCCACTGTTTTCTTTTTATGAAACGTTTTAAAATCAACCATTAACATTTGTATAACAATCTCTGTATCTTTTAAAAATTCCATGTTAATATAATCGTATATTATTCTTTTACACCTTTTAACATTTTAAACGCCGACTTTCATTATTATTTCTTTTTTTTTATATAATAATATTTATGAAAATGTATAATCTAATTCTTTTATATTTTTAAAGTTTTTTTAATGAACGAGTATTAGTATTATTGTGTCTATTAAAGTTATAATATAATCCACCATTACTTAAATCTTTTATTTGCCAATCTTACCAATGATAGAAGTGAAAAATATGTAAAAATACCATCAACGAGAAAAAGGAAACCTAAAAAATATCTGGATTGGGCCGGCGTTTAAAATGTTCAAATGTGTAAATTATTGTTTAATAATTCCCGAATTTTCATAGTATTGTAAAATACAATGGGTTCCCGTCCCCTTACAAAATGTTCTAATTTGGCATCACGTGTAGCCAGTAGTGTTTTTTTTGCAGTTGCGTCGCTTTTATATTTTGCCATTTGCGCAATATACATAGAATGCTCGTTATCTTTATTTGAAAAGAATGTTGGGTCTAGTTTGATATTAATGGGTCGTATTTGTTTTCCTTTATACTTTCCCGATTTCCCAGCAGCAGCCTTTGCCATTGCGGGGTCTTCTGACATTTTAGATGACGAATCTATCGAAAATAGCGCATAAAATTCTTTATTGTGTTTTTTAAATTTGGAACCATGATAATAGTGTTCGACCGAACGCCATCTTTTATAATCTAATACAAATGGTTTCTTTAATTTATAAAAGTTGGATAATATTCTCCTCCAATTTGGTATGGTTGCTAATTCCGAAAAATCTAAAATTTTGGAGGTTTTAATTTTTTCTCCAGAACCCTTACCGGGTCTAACGTTTTGTGACTTGGAATGGAACTGAAAAACAGTATCCTTGTCAAACTTAATATTGAGTCTATTATCATACCCATCGTCAAATTTCTCCATATTTTTTAAGCCGATATCTTCGGCTCCTGTATCTGTTTTAGGTTTGCCCGCATTACCCATATTTTCTTTCATTTTAACAAATTCCGGTATATATCCATATATTCCTGCATTTTTTTCCAAACATTTATCTATAATTATATTTTTAATACTAGGTGGTAACGTTTCAAATGTAAAAATCCCTTTATTGTTGTATTTTATTAACATATAATGGTTTATACTATGTGAAATAATAACGTAGTGGTCGGGTTTATAAATACCAGCGTTTTCAATATCATCGTCAACCATATCACCACACAACAGTACGTTATCAATATAACCCTCTCCGTAATTATGCGATGATAATATAATTATTTTAATATTTAAACTTCTCTCTATGACTTTTATTGCCCATGTTTCAGCCCAATAGTCTTTTGTTTTTATAATCTTCTTCATATCTTCCAACGTTTTGATACCCCGTAACCACTTAAACTCATCTGCCATCTTTTTAGTAGATTGTATATCTTTCTCCAACTGTTTTTCCTGTTTCTTTAAATCGTTATGTTCTGCGATTAATATTTTTTTACCGTCTCTACTTGGTTCTGTTTCAAATTGTACCTTTAAAACGCTAACTCGTTCTATTATATCTTCTAGTTCTACCGCCGATTTTTCTAATGCTTTATTATACATATCATAATGCTCTTTTTGATCACCTAATTCTTTATCCGTAGCGGAGTCACTTACAATTTTACGGAGATCAGCAACGGAAATGTTTTTTCCCATATCCTTATAAGCTTCCCGAATTGTCGCGAAAAAACAATCACCATCGGCTTCGACGTCTAATAACGAATAGTGTGAATTTTTCATATATCGTTTAATCCACGATTCATCTTCTATTGATTTATATTGTTCCCTTTCCCGCATTTCCGTATTAATTATGTCGTCACCCGGTAAGAAGTCGTCATCTAGTGCTTCTTCAACTTTTTTTTCACTAATACTTTTCACTGGCTTTATAACAACACCATCTTTAGACAGCAACCCCAACAAGCGTTTAGGTGTAACGTAACTATAATATAAAGGTAATGGGTCATCCATAAGTGAGATGTCTATATCGCCATCGTCGTCTTTAAGTTCAGATGACTTATTTGCGAAAAATTCATAAATACCAATCTTTTCAATTATTTTGTCGTTGTGTACTAAATACACCGGGACGAACATAATATTTTTATCTATAAATGTATATTTAATCATACCCAAAGCAATGGTAGCATCTACATTGGGCATTAATTCCATTTCAAATTGTGGCGCTTCATAATCATAATCCTCTTTATCTATGCTCTTAGATTCTTCGTAAAAAATATCAGTATCTAGTCTTGATTTCACCATATACTCTAATCAAATATTAAATATTTCCTTAAATGATCGTCTTCTTTTATTTCTTCCATATATGACCATAGTTTTTTTCGCCTGTGAACCCTTTCTATATTTTTGACATTTTTCTCAAAAAAAATTATAGATTCTATGATGTCGATTTTTCGCTTATTCCGCTTTTCCAATTTATAATAATCTATAATTTTTTCTAATTCCTTTTTTGTATAATTTGTGTTATATTCCACCTCAAGTGCTATTATATCATCATCGAACACATCGGCTGTCATTTCCATCATATCGACCTCTTTTACCAAATCCGAATAACTTACTTCACCTGTATCGTCTAATGCTTTTTTTTCATTGAATATAATTTGAACATTTTGTTCCATCTAATATTCATATACAACATACCCTTATATTCATTAATATTAATATTTCAAATCCATAAATTTGAATATGGTTTTGTTACTAAGACTGGGATAATCACGTTTTTTAAGATTTGTTATAAGCTTTAAATAGTCCTTAACTTCCCCGAAATCGTCCCAACTTGTTTCCAAAATATAATGCCCATCGTTAACCATTATAAAGATATTTTCGCAGATTTCATCAACTTGGTTACTCATATCTTTCATAACAATTAAATCCTTAATTTTTAATACTAATTTATTAATTATTTTACCCAAATTTGTTACTGTTACAACATCATACTTCATCAAGTTTACAAAGAAACTACTCATGGAACGACGTCTATCGTTCTCTTTATTTATATCACAAAACAAATCATAATCCTCTTCTGCGGAAACATGGCGTATATTATCAAATAATTCTCCAAATACTTCAAAATTCTTTTCGTAAATAATATGCATTACTGGAAATACATCAATTAAATCCTTGTATAATTTGGCATACATTTCGGTCCAAAACTTATTCATACTACCGATTTCAAATATGGAACTACCTATTTTAATTAAATTCTCTTCACATGGTTCGATGGATAATGTATCTTGTAACAGTTTAATTATATCATTTTTAATATCACAGAAGTTAGATTTTGTCATTTTGTTTAACGATAATCGTATATTATCCATGATCTTATCAAACGGATCATCGCTCTTAACTATTGTTGTAGTCTTAAAGTTTCGCATTTCTTCCCAATTTAGGGTCGAAATCTTATTTCTATTGGGGCGAGCATCGCTCCGTTCTCTACGTGAAAATACTGGCGTTTTTTGATATTCGGGTGCTCCAACACGTAGAGCTATACTATTTATCATTTTAATTACGTTATCTGGTAATAAACAATCATTTATTTTTTTAGACAATGCCTGGAAATCCGTTAATTTATATTGGTGGTCTTCTATGGTTTTGGTCATCGTTTTAAATAGATTACAAGATCATATATTTATATCAATTTATATTTTTCAATAAATTGATACGTCAACTTAACTTAAAAATAAACTTAAAAGCACAGACAGTAAGTATATAATCATGGAAACAAAAGAAAACAACGAAGATTGCAAAACTTGGGAGACATGGGATGAAATGTTACCTCTTCCAACAACAGTTGTTAGAGGTATTTATGCCCACGGATTTGATAAACCAAGTCCTATTCAACAAAAGGCAATCGTGCCAATGTTAACATCTGTGAAAATAACAAAAGACGATAAAACCTTTGAAAGACGACCTGATATGATAGTTCAAGCTCAGTCGGGGACAGGTAAAACCGGATGCTTTTCGGTGGGAGCATTAAGTGTTGTCGATCCAGAATTAGATAAAACGCAAGTGATTGTTCTTTGCCATACACATGAACTGGCGGCTCAAATTCTAGAGGTTATGAAATCTATTGGAGCTTATACGGGTATTCGCATTTTGAAAGTTGTGGGGGGAAGCCCGGTTGAGGCGGATAAACGAAAACTCGACGGTTCAACGCCACATATTATTATCGCCACCCCTGGTAGGGTACACGATCTAATTCGCAGAAAATACATTAATACCGATTCTATTGGATTGGTCATTGTAGACGAAGCGGATGAAATGTTGACGGAGGGTTTTAAAGATCAGCTGTATAATATATTTAAGTTTATGCCCAACATGGTTCAAATTACTTTATTCTCCGCAACCATGCCCGCCGAGTTAAAAGAATTGACACTATTCTTTTTGGAGAAGCCAGTTTGTATTTACGTTAAGGCTGCGGCTCTCACTTTGCAGGGTATTACGCAATGGAAGATTTATTTAGAAAACGATGAACATAAATATAGAACACTTAAGGATATTTATCAAGGTGCTGCTGGTTTGTCCCAGACCATCATTTATTGTAATTCCACCAAACGGGTGGATGATCTACACGAAGCACTTGTGACTGATGGATTCCCCGCTAGCAAAATTCACGGAAAAATGGAAGATTATGAAAGAAAGGCTGTAGATGCTGATTTCCGTGCGGGCAAAGCAAGGACATTGGTTACATCTGATTTGTTTGCCCGAGGGGTAGATATCCAACAAGTAGGCGTAGTTATCAACTTTGATGTTCCAAAAAGCGAACATACATATATTCACAGAATTGGTAGATCTGGGAGATTTGGGAGAAAGGGTTACGCTATTAATTTTGCGAGCAAACAGGACGCGGTAAAGCTACAAAGTTTTGAAGTTATATATGATACACAAATTGATGAATTTCCCAGTAATTGGAAAGATAAAATTAATTAATTCGTTATACCACAAATCTTATAATATTATTTACATTTAATGTTAACTGATAAACATTTCGTTCTCCCTATCGAATTTTCGAATAATGTATATAATACACCTGAAAACATTTTTAATGATTTAGAATTATTGAAAACTACAGAACCATCAAATAATACAATATATGAATTCCTATTAAAACCCAAAACAGAAATTGGTAAACTCGGCGTTAAACAATGGGCATCCAAATATACAACCGATAAAACATATCTTAGAAATACCCAACAAATCATAGAAACAATGGAATGCGCCGATACGAACGACACGGTTGTAGATGCATGGAAAAATTATAATACAATGAAAAATGATAAAGGGTTTATTGGTAAATTCCAATATATTAATTGGGAAAAATTTAAATTTTTGAATTCGTCTGCTATGTTTATGACCATATTGTCAGCTTACAGTATAATGTCACCGCTTCTTAATCTAATTGCCCCGTTATTAATACTTCTCATACCATTCTTTTTAATGAGATTCAAAAAAATGCCTATTAATATCACGACTTATTTCGCTATTCTTTTAGCGTCTATCAAAACCCATAGCTTGGGGAAACTGATTACACAATGGCGATCAATGTCGTGGTCACAGGGTATGTATCTTATTTTTATGTCGGGTATGTATTTTTATAATATATATCAAAATGCCATTTCGTGTTATACGTTTTACAAAAATACCTATATTATAAATAACGATATTCGTATTTTAACAAAGTATATAAAACACACTGATACAAAAATCAACGGTTATTTAGATATAATTAAAGATTTACCAGGATATGCAAAATATTCCGAGTATCTTAAAACCAAACAACAAACTTTAGCGGATTTGTATGATACTCTTAAACTCATTCCTACGGATGGTAATTTATACAACAAGAGCCAATATATAGGTTATACAATGAAACATTATTATGAACTATATTCAGATGTTGATATAGAGAGCTGTCTATTATTTTCCTTTGGGTTCCACGGTTATCTAGAAAATATGTCAAATATTATTATGCTTAAAAATAACAAGGAAGTTGCAAAGGCTAAATTTATTACATCAAAAACTCCCACTTTAAAAATTAAGAAAGGATACTTCCCAATTATACAAACAGATAAGATAATTAAAAACAGTATAAGCCTTAGGAAAAATAAACTTATCACTGGACCCAACGCTTCAGGTAAAACCACATTGTTAAAATCAACAATTGTAAATATCTTAGTGTCGCAACAAATAGGTTATGGGTTTTATAAGAGCTCGGTGATAACACCATTCGACTTTATACATAGTTATTTAAACATTCCGGATACTTCTTGCAGAGACAGCTTATTTCAAGCCGAAGCAAGGCGTTGTTTAGATATATTAAACACAATTAAAAAAAATGATGATAAGAAACATTTTTGTATATTTGATGAATTGTATTCAGGAACTAACCCATATGAAGCAATTTCTGGAGCCAAGGCGTATCTTGAAGAAATATGCAACTATAAACAGGTCAAGTTTATGCTAACAACGCATTATATACAATTGTGCGAACAATTAAACACACATGAAAATATATCAAATATAAACATGGCGTTTGAATTTAAAGGAACTAAACCTGATTATAAATACAAAATTAAAGAGGGGGTTAGTAAAGTCAAAGGCGGTGTTACCGTTTTACGGGATTTAGGATATCCCGAACATATTATTGACAACGCAATTAAGAATGTAAATAAATTATAATGTTCGTTTAATTAAGGATTATTAAATATAGTAATTCTTTAATGGAAATGAATGCGATTATACACACGTTAATCACCTTTATTGGGTTAGGACTTGTTTTTTATTATTTTAGAAATAGATTGGCTACAACAGAACAAAAAGTCAATTTAATGTTCCAGCTTATCCAGGAACATGAAAAGAAAACAGACATTCGAAGACAATTCAATACCATGCCAATGCCACCCGTGTTAGCTTCAGCTAATAATGGCAAATGCTTAATTAGTGTTTCGGAGGACGACAGCGACGAATCTTGTTCTGACGACGATAGCGATGAAGTAAGCGACGCTGAGAGCGATGACGATAAACTTACTTATGGCGAAACATTGATACACGGGGGCACCGCGGGAACCGAAAAAATAATAACACTTGAGCTCAATGGAGGCGTAGGTTCCGTAGGAGTTTCACCTGACCCGTATATCAATAATATTGTCGTATTAAACGATGATGAACTTAAATGTGTAGAGGAAGATAGCGAATGTGGTGTTCAAGG
>TARA_R110002073_G_scaffold16704_4_pt1 | contig 29172 bp, 19 predicted proteins | sample TARA_R110002073 | Tara Oceans TARA_R110002073 (sample SAMEA4397174) | marine metagenome | biome: Polar Biome; feature: [DCM] deep chlorophyll maximum layer (ENVO:01000326); material: water (ENVO:00002006), including particulate matter (ENVO:01000060) such as... | depth 40 m | reverse complement strand
CCCCCCCCCCGGGCCGTTGGCCGACGCTTCCCTCGTGGAGCGGTTGGCACGCTGGGACGAGCTCCCCCCCTGGGACTTGGAAGCGCTCGCCTCGAACCCGGCCACGGGTTCGAAGCTGGCTCGCGTGCGGGATGCAGAGGCCGAGTTGACCGGCGGCGTGGATGCCCTCGAATCCTGCCCGCCCTCCGAGGACCTGTTCGACCTGGCCGGTGGGCCGGGTGGGCCTGTCCTGACGCCCCATCGCACCCTCGAACTGCGCGCCCACCTGGAGCTCTGCCCCAGCTGCGCCGGTTTCGTCGGGTCGCTCGAGCGCACCCCGCCGCCCCCCTTCCTCCTCGATGAGGAAGCCCCCCGAGCCCCGAAACGACCGCTGCGACTCGTCGCGCGGAACGTCGGCCGCTGGATCCCCATGGCGGCGGCCGCCCTCGTCCTGATCGGAGTCGTCTGGCAACTCGGTGGTGGACCCGTCTCCGCCGCCTGGCCCCAGCAGCCTGTCCTGCGGGGCGCGGCGGAGACGGATCTGCTCTTCCCGCGCGGTCCCGTGCTGACCGCCGCGAACGGCCTCGACTGGGCGGCCTCGCCGCGCTTCGAGGTCACTACCGTCGAAGGCGCCGACCAATATCGACTGCGTGTCCGCACCACCGATGGCAGCGCCTTCGGGGACGGCGAAACCGTGCTCGAGTCGACGAACACCGAACCGATCTTCCTCGCCACGAACGAGTTCGGACCAGGCCACTACACCTGGGAAGCCTGGGCGACCGTGGGCGGCCTCGAACGCCCCTTGGGCGAGCGCGAGTTCCGCGTCGTCGACAACGAGGACCTGCGCCTCGAACTCCGCGCGGCCTTCGGCTTGCGCCGCGTGCAACTGCTGCACGACGCCGGCCACGTGACCGACGCCCGACGCGCCGCCCGCGGGTTGCCCGCGAGCCCCCAGCGCGACGCGTACCTCGGTCGCGCGCCCCAGCGCTAGGTCGCGTCCGTGACCGTCGCGTTCGGGATGCATCTCTTGGCGCTGGCTGCGCTGGGGAGCGCCGTGTCGAACGGCTCGCTCCCTCCGACGCCGCAAGGTGATCACGCCACCAGCACGCACGACCTGGCGTCCGAGCTGGACACCTTCGTGACGTTGCTCGGACGCTGGCGGCACGGCGCAGAGGACGTGCGCACCCAACTCGGTGCATGCGCCAACCGCCTGGCCCAGAATCACGCTCGGCACGACGTTCCTGCGGTCGCGGCGTTCTATCTCGACCTGGACCCAGATGCCCGAATCCAGGGCGTACAGGACGAATTGCGCTTCTTCGAGCTGCACGCCCAGGTCGTCCAGGCAGGCTGGACCGGCCGCCTCGACGATGCGGATTGGCCGACGATGCGCGCCGAGTTGTTGCAGGAGCTCGAGACCCTCGTCGACGAGGTCACGCCGCGTGCCGACTTCAGCTCCGCGGCGCGCGGGCATGCTCTGATCGCTCACCTCGCCGTCGTCCGAGCGCAACGTGATTCCGGTCTGGGGCTCGCTGCGCAACAGGCCGAGTTCGAACGTGCGCGCACCCACGCGCGCGTCGCGATCGAGATGTTCGAGCGCGCCGGCCAGCGCACGCCGCAGCTCGAGCCGCGTTGGGTCCTGGCCGAAGCCGACGCGCTGTGCGGACAACGGCGCCGCGCGGCCAAGGGCTTTCGCGACGTCGTCGAACGCGCGCGCAACGCCCGACAGATCGCATACGTCGAAGCCGGACTCGTCGGGCTCATCGTCCTCGCGCGCGAAGCCGGCGATCCGACCGGGATCGATCGGTTGCTCCGCGAACTCGCCGACGAGGTCGAGCCCGCTCAATCGTGGGCACTCACGCGCGAACAATCGCTGACCTGGTTCCACGCCGACCGCCCGGATGCCGCACTCGATCTGCTCGAGTCCTTCCCCCCCATCGCCGTGGGGCACCTGGCCGAATGGGAGACGCTGGTCTGCGCGGCTCGCCTGCGCTCCGGGGACGTCGAAGGTGCGCGCGCCGTGCTGCAACATCGTGAGCCGGGCGACGACGAGGACACCGCGCTCGCCGCAGCGAACCTGGCGTCGCACGAGAATCGCATCGACGACGTGCTCGTGCTGCTCGAGGACTGGCGCTCGTTCTCGGACGTCGGCCGCATGCAGGCGCTCTCGACCATCGGCGCGCAGTTGCTGCGGCACGACCGTGCGCAGGAGGCCGGCGAAGCCCTCGAACAAGCTCTCGAGGCCGCTCGCGCCCACGAATCGGCCGTTCGGTCCGACCCGAACGCGCAAGGCAGCGTGTTCGGGGAGTGGCTCGGCGTGCAGTCGTTGGTGCACCTGGCCCGGGCGCGCGCACGAACGGGCGATGCCCTGGGTGCCGCTGCGGCCCTGGAAGCGGGCTCCGCACGAACGCTGCGTTCCGGACTCGAACCGACGGCCCAGGACATCGCCGCGTGGGCCGCGAACGCAGGTGCGGGCACGTTGCACGTGGCGGTCGGCGCCGACGACGGCATCGTGATCCACGTGGACCCCAGCGGCGACGCGCTGGCCATCGACCTGCCCCACGGACGACGCGTGATGGCGCGCGCGATCGAGCGCCTGCGACAGGCATTGCAGAGCGGCGACCGCGAACGAGCGAAGTCGTTGGCGCGCGAGTGCTCGGACACGCTGATCCCCGCACCGATCGCGGAACGGTTGCTGCAAGCTCCGGAGGAAGCGCGCTTGTTGCTCTTGTTGCACGGCGTTCTCGAAGCGTTGCCCGTCGCGACGTTGACCGTGAACGATCACGAACTGGACGGTCGCTGGACGCCGCACGTGCTGCCCGGTCTGCCCGCGGCGCGACCTGGTGATGCGATGGTGAGCAACGCGATGCGTTGGACGCTGCTGGGCGCGCCGGTGAACACGAACCGTTCGAGCGACGGGGACGTGTGGCCCGAACTGCCTGGAGCAGCGCGGGAACTGGCGCATCTGGCACGCCAGTATCCTGATGCGGTCGTGCGCACGGGCACCGCGTTCACGCGCGCGTCACTGCTCGAGGCCTTGCGCGACGGGCACGCATTGCACGTCGCCACGCACCTCGTCACCGACGTGCGGTGTGGCGGCGGTGCTCTTGCACCGGTCGGATTGTTGGTCTCGGACGGCGCGGTGCTGTGTGCCGAGGACGTGCTGGCGGAAGCTGCACCCAAAGCTCTCGTCGTGCTGGCGGCGTGCGCGACCGGTGACGGCACGCTGCTGGACGCGGAGGGCCTGTTCGGGCTCGGCCGCGCCTTCCTCACGTCCGGCACGCGCAACCTCGTCGTCACGCTCTGGCCCGTGGACGATGGCGCCGCCCAGCACTTCTCGCTCGCGCTGCACCGTGCGCTGGACCGAGGCGCAAGCCCCGCGGTGGCCGCTCGGATCGGTCGCGCGGCCGTGCGCGAAGCCGGTTGGGGCGACGCGGACGCGGCGGCCTTCCGCGCCGTCGGACGCGACTGAAGTGGCGCAGGTGGAGTCCGCTCCAGGTGAATCGGACCCGCTGAAATCGGTCCTGTTGGGCCCAGGAAGGACGATTTCGAGGCGACCGCCACGGAACTCTCAAGGCATCGGGTGAGGGCGTCGATAGGGCTCGTCACCCCGGTTGTTCGGGGTGAAGACCCCGATGCTCACCGCACTCACCCTGGCCCTCTGCGCCGCTCACACGTCCGTCCACGCTCCCGAGCCGGTCGCGACGCCTGACGCGCTGAAACAGTCCGACGTGCGCGTCGTGCTGCAGGCCAACGAGACGCACTTCGTCGCGACGAACACGTCCTTCGACATCGCCGTCCTCGTCTTCGGATCCGAAGAACTCGGAGTCCTGTCGACGCTGCGCCTCGCACCCGGTGGAACCGTGACGTTCGGCCACGCAGGTGACGACGAGGCGGACGTCTGGGTCGAAGTGGTCTGCATCTCCCCGACCCGCATCGACTCCGGCGCCCATCAGGTGTCCGACATCATCGACGAGGGTGGCGCGCTCTGGATCGTCCAGAACAACGCGACGTTGGAGAGCTACTGCGGCTCCAAGAACGACCAAGAGGACGGCGTACGCCGCACGGAGCCGACCGGTGACCTGGTCCTGCACGTGCCCGGCGGACCTGGCCCTCGCCCGAAAGGCGACACGCCACCGGTCATCGGTGGCGGGCCCTTGCCCGTCGTCTGAACGACCCCGCGCCATGACGGCGCACCGAACAGAGTTGAAGAGATAGACAGAGCGACTTCCCCGGGCCTTAAAGAAGCCCGGGGAAGTTGTCTATCCAGGCTGCTCGTTCGCCCACGTCGCGTACAGGTCTCGACGCTCGTCCCGGGCGACCGGCACGGCACGACGCAGTTCGCGCACGACATCCACGTCGAGGTCCGCGACGACGAGCTCCGCGCGATCGCCGCCCAACGCGAGCGTCTCGCCACCCGGTGACACGATGCGTGCGAGACCGGGGAACACAAGTTCGAGTTCACGGCGTCCGACGACGGACGTGCCCACACGGTTGCACGCGACGACGTAGGCTTGGCTCTCGACCGCGCGTCCGACGACCAGGCCGTTCCAGTGCAGGTCGCGCGGCTGGGGCCATTGCGCGACGACGCAGATCACCTCGGCACCGGCACGGAACGCCGCGCGTACGAGTTCGGGGAAGCGCAGGTCGTAGCAGATGACGACGGCGATCTGGAACCCGCACCACTCGAAGACGGGCGGAGCGCTCGTTCCAGCGGTGAACGATACGGATTCCGCGGTCGGCGAGAACAGGTGCACCTTGTCGTACAGGTCGTGCACGACGCCGTCGTGCAAACGATGCGCACGATTGGCGGGACGCGGTCCGTCGCCGCCATGCGCCGAACCGACGATCTGGATGCGCGCGGATGTGGCGTCGGTCGCGAGGTCCTGGAGCGCCTGATTCGAGGCCGCCAACAACTCGGCGCTCGGTTCCTTGGGGAATCCCGCGGGCCACATCTCGGGCAGGACGAGAAGGTCGACCTCGCGCTCGATGGCATGACGCAGTCCTGTCCGCGCAGACGCGAGGTTGGCAGGAACGTCACCGGTCACGACGTCGAACGGATAGCAGGCGGCGCGCATGGGAAGAGTCTACGCGCTGGTGAATAGGGCGCGCAGCGGGGAGAATGACCGGACGATGGAACTCCCCCCCGGCATCCTGGACCTGATCAAGATCGCGCTGATCGCCTTGGTCGGTCGCGGTGTGTGCGCGCTCCTTCCCGCCGGTCGAGACACGACGGACGAGAAGGGCGAACTGCCGACGGTGTGGGCGCTCTGGTACGTGCTCGGGGAACTGCTCCTAAGTTTCGGAATCCTCGCTCTGCAACTGACGGGGCGCGGAGTGCCCGGCATGTGGTTGCTGGCGGGCCTCACGATGGGCGTGATGGTCGTCTGGATCGTTCTGACCGGTCCTGCGATCGAGGAACGGCTTCCGAAACCCGACGTCCGACCGCTCGCCACGCCGCGATCGGCCTGGGCGGACTACGTCGTATACGCCACCCGTGGACTCGCGGCGGTCGGCTTCGCGGTGGTGCTGGTCCACGACAAGACCAGTCCTGCGATCGACGCGCTCGTCATCACTGCGTTGATCCTCGAAGGGCTCGCCATCCTGCGAGTTCATGCGAATGCGCGAGCGCTCGTCTTCCCCCTGATTCTGGCGGCTATTGCGGTCGATCAAGGACTGTTCCAGTTGAAGGCTGTCGACAACGTCACGCGCTGGCAAGGTGGAGGATTCCGTTTCGTCACGGTCGTTCGCGACAGCTGGGTGAACATGACCGTAGTCCTGTTCACCGTGAGCGCACTCGCCTGGCTCCGTCTCGGCGAAGGTCGCGGGCTCACCGTCTTCATGCTGGCCCTGATCGGGCTTGTGCTGTCCCCCGCGACGCTCTTGGGTCTGCTCTTGCTCGGGGCCTTCTGCTTGGCTGGCCGGGGAACGCGCAACCAGCCTGTGCGCGAGATCTTCGGACGCTTCCTCACGATCGCCGTGGTCCTCTCGATCCTCGCCTACGCAACGATGTGGGTGGACCAGATCCGAAACGTCATGAACGACCCCGACATGTACGCCTATCCCGAGAACACGGAAGGTCAAGGGCTCCAGGGCATGTTGGCCGCGCTGTCCGGCGGTGGGAGCGACATGTCGGGCTGGGTCGCCCATCATCGACGTGGCTTCCCTATCGCAGCGATCTTGGTCGGAGTCTTCGCCGTACTTCTTGGGATCCGGACCGCCTTACTCAAGCGGAAGTTCGATGCCCCCAGCCGCACTTGGCTGATGGTGCTGCCTGTCGTTCTCCTTGTCCTCCACCCCGCAGCTGGCCTCCCATTGTTCGGGGAGATGCAGTCCGGGCCCTTCTTGGATTACGCGGTGCCAGCCATCGCCCTGCTCGGCCTGTGGGTGTTGTTGCCGCACGAATCGGTGACGGCGGTCGAGATCGAGCCCGAGATCGCCGACTGACGCGGATCGGGGCTGGCACGCGAGGCGTCGAGCAGCGAACCTGTGCGCGCTCGTCATGCCCGAACCGCTCTACTGGATCCTGCTGATCGCCTTGACCCTGCTCGCGGGGAGAACGGCGCTGTCCCTGTTGCCCCCCGGTGATCCAGGCGCGCAGAGGAACAGCCCGTTCCCCGTCACATGGGCCATCGCGTTTGGCCTCGGAGTCGGACTCTCGGAGTTCACGGCTCGCATCCTGAGTTCCGTCACGAGCCTGACGTACGACCAGCTCACCCACGACGGCGGGGCTTGGCTCCTCGTGCCCCTCGCACCCTGGGTCGTCATCGCCTTCCTGCGCTGGCGATCGTTACCGGGTGCCATGGTCCCCCGGCACGAGGTCGAGGAATCGAGGACACCGACCTGGGCGCGCGGATTGTTCGCGGCTGCGTGGGCCATTGTCGTCGTAGACGGATTCCGATTGGGTCTCGGAAATCGAGCTGGGGATGCGGCCCTGATGCTCCTGTGGTTCGGCCCCTCGTTGCACGCGCTGCGAGTCTTGCGCGTGCAGGTCGAAGCGCGCGCACTCCTGGCTCTCGGGATTGCGCTGGCGCTCGCGATCTACGGGCAGCCCTCTTGGATGATGGACAAGACCGTCATCCTGGCGATCGGCCCGCCCATCGTCCTGGGAGGAGTGTTGTGGACACGACGCGCGGACCGCCGTGGACGTGCGTTGACCCTGCTCTTCACGACGTTGGCGCTGGGGAGCGGAGCGCTGCCCATGACGGGCGCGTTCGCTATCACGCTCGCACTGACCCTGGCCTCCTGGAAGGGATCCGCGGGATCGACCGCCAAGCTCTCCCTCGTTGCCCTGGGCATCGGGTTCGGCATATTGCAACTCACGGGACGACCCGAATCGACGGTGTCCTCGATCGAAGGGCCCGTGCGGAACCGGATCGCCATCCTCCTCGTCGTAGTTGCCCTGGTTGCAACGGTCCGAGCCTGGCGCAAACGTCGTCCACCGTTGCGAGAGTTGACGTGGCTCATGGGAGTTCCCGTGCTCGCATTCGGGCTGGGTGCTCTCGCCGACGCTGGTGTACCGATCGGCGGATCGGCGGCCGATTGGGCGGCACTTTCGTTGCCGTTCTTGTTCGTGCTCGGCGAATCCGCGCTGTTGCCCCAGGATCCGCTCGCGCGCGACCCAAGAACGGAATGACCGCGAGCGATCCGTACGACGTCGCCGTGCAGAGTGCGCGCGACGGGAAGCCTTGGCGTGGGATCCTCGAGCGATTGCTCCTGGACGTTCCGCACGAACAGGCGGGCACCTTGATGTTGCGCATCAAGGAGAGTCGCGGCGCGTGGGGCCTCCTGTTGACGGGCGCGACGGGCGAAGCCTTGCTGATCGGCGACGCGTTGTCCGGAACGGCGATCGCGCTGTCGGACCTGGGGTTCCGCGTGACGTGCTTGGATCCCGAGCGCGGCGCCTGCGTGCTGGCGCGCAATCGCGCCGCGTCGTTGGCACCGGGGCGCGCGTTCGAGGTCGTCGGCGGGCGCGACGCGCGCTTGCCGTTTCAGAACGCGTCCTTCGACCTGGTCGTCCACGAGACGGGCCAACGCTTCGGGTTGAACGACTTCGGATTCCCGTCGAGCGAACTGCGGCGCGTCGCGCGCGGCGAGCGCGTCCTCGTCGCGGACAACCGACTCGCGTACAAACGCTCCGCCGGCGTACGCGGTCAGTTCGAGCGCGTGCATCCTGTGCGCTGGTTGGGCCTGGTGCTGAGACCGCCCAGCGGGGAGCACACGTTGCTCGGCTACCGTCGGCAAGGTGGCGAGACGGCCGCCGCCTATTCGCTCTACCCCGACTCGCGCGAGTTCAGCCACGTCGTCGCGCTCGACGCGCCGCGGCCGCGCTTGACCATCGGTCGCCGCGAGCGTCAGAACCGGTTGAAGATGCTCGGTCACAAGGCGGGCCTGTTCCCCTGGTTGACGCCGTCCTATGCGCTGCATTGGGGCGCGAACGGAGCCAGTCGCATCGAACGCGCGGTCGCAGCGTTGAGCGAGCGGTTGGGGGAACCGAATCCGGGGATCGATCACCTGGTCGCGACGCGCTCGAACGACGCGCTCGTCCTGACGGCTCCCGACGATGCGTTCCCCGAGGACGAAGTCGGTGAACCGGGGCCCGGTCGTTGGGCGCTGCACATCCCGCTGTCCCCCGCCAAGCGGCGGTTGGTCGAGATCCACCACGAGTTCCTGACGCAGGTCCGCGCGCAGTTCCCGACGGTCCCGGTGCCGGAGCCACTGTTCCTGGGCGAGCTCGAAGGCATCCACCTGGCCGCCGAACGCAGGCTGCCCGGTTGGAGCGCGCCGAACCACACCGGTTCTTCGGCCGAGATCGAGCGCATGCTGTTCGACGCCTCGCGGCACTTCGCCGGCCTGCAGGTCCGTGCACCGCAGCCGTTCAACGAGGACGACTTCGAAGAGATCCTGCGGCCGCGCTTCCAGATCGTGCGCGACACGTGCGCGCGCTCCGCGACCGAGAAGGTCATCGCGCGCATGGAGGCCAAAACGTTCGAGCGGATCATCGGGATGACGTTCCCGTTGATGCTGCATCACGCCGACCTGCGCGCGAAGCACATCCAGACGGCCAAGGACGGGACGGTGACGGGGTTCCTCGACTGGGGCGCCGCGTCGGCCAAGCACGTGCCCTATCTGGATGTCCTGCACCTGGCCTGCCACACGCGCACCCAGGAGATCGACTGCACCGCGGGCGATGCCTGGCGCCGGTTGATCGCGGGGAAGTTCGACGACCGCGAACGATCGGTGCTCGAGGACCACGCCGCACGCGTCGGAGCTGATCGCGAGCTGCGCGACGTCATCGAAGCCGCTTATCCCGCCCTGATGGCAGGGATGAGCGAGCTCAACTGGGACTACTCCCGGCCGCGCTGGGTCCACGACCACTACCAGATCTGAATGCAGCTTGGTTGGCGCCGAAATTCGCACCACAGCGGGTCCCCGAACCACCCCCGTGGGTCGATAGGTTGACGAGGCTCCCGCCCCCCATTCCATGCTGCTCGCCGCTCTCGTCTCCGTCCTCGCCACGCTCGCGCTCTGCTCCTTCGGCCGAGCCTGGTACGGCCTCGTCGTCGGCCCCCTCGTCTTCCTGATCTGGATGGCCTTCGCCGGGATGAACGGGTTCGTCGTCTGGCCTCTGGTCGGACTGACGCTCGTCGGCGCCACGCTCACAGGAGTCCCGGACCTGCGCCGCAGTCTGGTGACGGGACCGGCGATGCGACTGCTCACGCCGATGTTCCCGAACATGAGCGAGACCGAGCGCGTCGCCCTCGAAGCCGGAACGGTGTGGTTCGAGGCCGAGCTGTTCCGCGGTGCGCCCGACTGGAAGCAACTGCTCGACTTCCAAGCCCCCGCGTTGACGGCCGCCGAGGCAGCGTTCCTGGAGAACGAGGTCACCACCGTCTGCCACATGACGGATCCGACGCGCGTCGACGAACTGGGCGATCTGCCGCCGGAGGTCTGGGCCTACCTGAAGTCGAACAAGTTCCTCGGGTTGATCATCCCCGAGGCGTACGGCGGTCTCGGATTCAAAGCGCGCGCGATCAGCGAGATCATCACGCGTTGCTCCAGCCACAACGTGACCTTGGCCGTCACGGTGATGCTGCCCAGTTCGCTCGGTCCGGCCGAACTGCTGCTGCACTACGGCACGCCCGAACAACGCAACACGTGGTTGCCGCGGCTCGCGGACGGCACCGAGGTTCCCGCATTCGCCTTGACGGAACCGAACGCCGGATCGGACGCGGGCGGTCTGACCAGTCGCGGCGTGCTGGAGATGGGCGACTGGAAGGGCGAGCGCGTCCTGGGCCTGCGCCTGACCTGGAACAAGCGCTACATCACGTTGGCGCCGGTCGCGACGATCCTGGGCCTCGCGGTTCAGGTCGAGGACCCGGACGCATTGCTCAGCGAAGAGCGTCATCGCGGGATCACGTGCGTGCTGGTCCCGACGGACCTGGACGGCGTCGAGGTCGGTCGCCGCCACGACCCGCTGGGCGTCAAGTTCATCAACGGACCGACGACGGGCCAGGACGTCTTCGTGCCCCTCGACCACGTGATCGGTGGCGAATCGGGAATCGGCAGCGGTTGGCGCATGTTGATGGACTGCTTGTCCGCAGGTCGCGCGCTGTCCCTTCCGGGCCTGGCCGCCGGTGGCACCCAAACGACGTCCCGCGCCGTCAGCGCCTACGGCGAGCTGCGCCAACAGTTCGGCATGTCGATCGCGCGCTTCGAAGGCGTCGAGGAAGCGCTCGCTCGCATCCACGGCGACACGTGGTGGATCGATGCGGCGCGCCGACTCACGGCGGGCGCCGTCGCGTCCGGCGAGAGTCCGTCCGTCGTGTCCGCGATCATGAAGGCATGGACCACCGATGCGATGCGCGACGTGGTCAACGACGGCATGGACGTCATGGCCGGCGCGGGCATCTGCCGTGGACCGCGCAACGTGCTGGCCGGCTTCTATCAAGCGTTGCCGATCGGCATCACGGTCGAAGGCGCCAACATCCTGACGCGCACGTTGATCGTGTTCGGCCAGGGCGCGCTGCGCTGTCATCCCTTCGCGTTCGAGGAGATGGAGGCCGCGCGCGCCGGAGACCTGGAGACGTTCGATCGTTGCTTCTCGGGACACGTCGGCCACATCGTCTCGACCGGTGCCCGTTCGGTCGTGAACAACCTGACGGGGGCGTTCCTCATCCAGACGCCGTTGGACGGTTTGGCGGGACGCTCCTTGCAACGACTGACGCGCGCCTCCGCGGCGTTCGCCTTGGTCGCGGAAGGCGCGATGGCCACGTTGGGTGGCGACCTGAAACGTCGCGAGCGCTTGACCGGCCGCTTGGCCGATGCACTGGCTGGCCTATACTTCGGCTCGGCGTGTGTGAAGCGCTGGGTCGATGCGGGTCGCAACGAATCCGAACGTCCGCTGTTCGAATACGGGATCGGTCGAGCCCTGCACGACGTGGAGTCCGCGCTCGACAGCGTGCTCCGCAACCTGCCGAACCGGCCTGCAGCTTGGTTGCTGCGAGCGCTCGCCCTGCCCTTCGGCGTGCGCGCCAAGCCCGCCAAGGACGAGCTGCTCGAGCGCGTCGTGCTTGCGGTGGCCATCCCCGAGGTGCGGGACGAGCTCACCGCGTCGGTGGTCCTGCCGGCGGCGGACCAACCAGGCCTCGGGACCCTGGAATCGGCCCTCCAGGCCGTGCGAGCGGCCGTTCCCGCCCAGAAGAAGCTCGGTCAAGCCCGACGTGCGGGCCGCCTGGATCGCCAGGAGGGCGAATCTGCGTGGGACGCGGGCGTGCGCCTGGGTGTCCTGGACGAGGTCGAGGCCGAGCTCGTTCGCGTCGCGGAAGTGGCCCGCGAGGACGCGATCCAAGTGGATGCGTACGACGCACAGGCGTACCGCGCACGCTGCGGAGCCTGAAAGCGGTTCCTAGGGGACGATCCGCAAGGGTCGGAAAACGTTTCCGATTCGGAAGGCGTCCCCTACCCCGCTCTGGAAGGTCGCGCCGACCAATCTCGAGTTTCGGGATTCAGCGGTTCCGTTCCAGACCAAACGCCGGGGTGGCCGACGAGAGGTTCGGACAAGTGCCATGTGCACGAATCCAAATCCTCCTCCCATGAACCTCACTCGGCGACCTCGAACGAACCAAGGATCCAACGGCATGACGCTGTTGGAAGTCATGGTGGCGCTGGTCATCTTGACCGTATCCACGTACATGCTCTCGTCCACCATCATGGCTGCCGTCGCGCACGCGGAGATCAAACGAGAACGTGCGCTCGCCGTCGAGGCTGCGATGAACACGCTCGAGGCGATGCGGGCTCACCCGTTCTCGGATCTGCATGCGCTGTACAACGACGACCCCGCGGACGATCCGGGCGGTGCTGGTACGGCACCCGGATCGGGATTCGTCGCTGTGGGTTTGGACCCTATAACGGACGACGCGGACGGCCTGGTCGGGCGCATCCTGCTTCCGAGTATGGGTGCGACCATGTTCGAGCACTTGGAAGTGGCCGATCTGGGGATGCCGCGCGACCTCGACGGTGACCTGCAGATCGACCGCGACGATCACGCGCAGGACTACATGATCCTGCCGGTCAAGGTCTTCATCGAGTGGGAAGGTGGAAGCGGTCGTCGGGTCTTCGAGATGTCGACCATGTTCTCCGAGATGAGGAAGACGGGACCGTGAAATCGTTCCGTAGCTTCAAGGCCGGACATCCGGCCAGGGCCGGATTCACGGTCATCGAGATCTGCATCGCGCTCGTCATCATGAGCCTGATCTCGGTGAACGTGGTCATGGTGACGCGCACAGGCGCGAACGCCGTGCGGACCGAAGCTTTCAAGGAATCTCTGGAAGACGATCTGAACTTGACCTTGGATCGCATCAAGCTGGCCTTGATGGCGTCCTCGGCCACCAGCCTGGAGGGTGTCAACATCGCCCCTCTCGGTTCGAACGAGATCAGCTACAGCATCAGCCTCGGCCTCGGGGCCGGCGGAGCCCTGGTCGACAGCGACCCGGAGAAAATCGAATGGACCGGTATCGGTGCCGATGCCGGCCGCGTTGTGTGGACCCAGAATCCGGAGCTCGCGGAAGAGCGCTCGGTGGTCTGGTCCAACTGGGTCCCGCGTGTTCACGACGGCGAGATCGACGCGAACATCAACGACGACAACGGGAACGGGCTCAACGATGAGAACGGGCTCGCCTTCACCCTCGTCGAGGACGAGGGGAAGGACACCGAGGTGTACATCCACCTCACGATCGAGCGCACGGATCCGAACGGGAGGCAGGTCCCGAAGCAGCGCCAAGTCAACATCACCTGCCGGAACTGAGGGGACGATTATGTATTGGAATCGATATCGCAGAACGAAGAACCAAGAGGGGAGCGCGCTCGTCGCATCTCTCCTCGTGGTCATGCTGGTCGCGGGCATGGGTGCCGGCCTGATCCAGGTGCAGAGCGCCATGATGCGCCGACAGCTCCTCGGCATCGACCGCACACGGGCGCTCTACGTCGCCGAAGCTGGTCTTTCCGAGTCCTTCCTGGCGATCTCGCAGGGGAAGACGGGGAGAATCGGAACCGTCGATGACCTGGCCCAATACGACGACGGTGTGTTCTGGGTGGAAGCCGAAGAGCAAGCCAGCGGCGACATCGTGTTGACCTCGACCGGACTCTGCGGACAAGGTCGGTTCTCGCTGTCGGTCGTCGTGACACCGCCCACGAGTCCGATCGGTACGCTCGGGTTCTTCGGCATCGACTCCCTGACGATCAACGAAGAGTCGATCATCGACGGATTCGACCCGACGCTCGGAACGTTCCAGGATCAGGTGGTCGCCGGCGGCGCGACGGACGGCGGCGCACGCTTGCGCTCGAACGGAGACATCGACATTCGTGGAAGCCTTGGGGTTCCCTCGGAGCGTGGAGGCAAAGAGGGCGAAGGCTCTCCTGGTACGGAGACCTACATCCTCGGCGACGTGATTCCTGGCCCCGACGGCCTCGTATCCCTCGAATCGGGCGTCACCGTCACGGGCAACACGACACCCGCCTATCGAACGGTCGATGTGCCTCAGGTCCTCTTGCCGGACCTCGGGGACCTGGGCGTGCTCGAACGCTCGACACCGGAGAGTTTCAACGTCGGACCTGGCGAGGTCTGGCTGGGCAACGTCGACGTTCCGGAGGGCATCACCGCAACTCTCGTGGGCCCAATGACATTGGTGACCAAGAGCCTGACGGTCGACAGCACCGGACTGCTCAACTTCGACGCGACCAACGGTCCGATCACGGTCTACGTTCTTAGCGAACTGTCCATGATGCCCAATTCCACGTTGGGGCACCTGGGCGGGAACGCGGACCAGATCTCGGTCTTCGTCGACGAACTGAGCGCGACGGACGGAACGTCAGCCCCCACGCTCGACATCCGCCAAGTGAGCGGCGAGTTCCACGGGATGCTGTACGCGCCTGCGTGCGACGTCACCGTGCCGTCCTCGTTGCGCATCTTTGGTGGTGTCGTCGCGAAGAACCTGGTTCTCCAGTCGGGCAGCCGAGTCACCTTCGACTCGGGATTGCACCGCGCGATGGCCGGCGTCGAGAGTTCTCCCGAGTTGAAGTCGTGGGTGGTCGAGGAGTTGCCGGACGAACCCATCTGCAAGACTCGCAAGAACCCCTTCAAGTACATCGAGGAGGAGGGCTTGGCGGTGACCAAAGCGGACGTCGCTCATGCGGAGACCCGCATGAAGATCACCTACCAGGACAACACTGGAACCACGCGGACGTACGATGGTGATGCGGCGTTGATCGACTGGACCGACGTGAAGCTCGCCTACAAGGTGCAATGGGAGGATCCGGACACGGGAATTCCTATGAAGGAGATCGAGGTCCTGAACAGCATCCGGAAGATTCTGCCCTGATGAACGCTCCGCTCAGGAGAATCGGTTCGGCGATCCTGGCGCTCACGTTTTGCGTGGGCGCTGCGCCCGTTTCCGCATCGACCGATGGGTTGCCGGACTCGGTGGACCAGTTGATCGAATCCGCCGAGAACGGGAGCACGCCCGGGCAAGAGGACCTGCTAGCGATCCTGTCCGCCGGGCCGGTCGGCGCGACCACCGATCTGATCGGTCGCCTCGACCAGCGGGGCGCGCAAGCTCCGAGTCGGGCGGCCATCGACTCGATCGAGGCCTCCTTGGCCGGGATCGGATCCTTCGTACGGTCGAGGCGAAACGAACAGTCCGCCGAGTCGTGGCACGATGAAGCCCGAGTGGCGCTCGAGTACATCACCCACCGCGGCTCCTCGGCCGACCTCGAGGACGCTTTCACCGTCTGCTCTCCGCACAAGAACGCGGCGTACGCGATGGTGCAGCGTACGAGCGATCTCCTGACCCGAACGATCGAGGCCTTGTTGATCCGAGACCGCGCTTCCTTCCCACGCTTGGAGCGTCTCTGGCCTGAGGCCCCCACCGCCGTCCGGCGCAGCCTCCTCAACGCGCTCGGTGACAGCCGCGATGTGGAGGCGGCTCCGCTACTGACGCGCTTGCTCGGCACGGACGTTTCGAACGACATCCTGGTACTGATTCACTTGGCCAAGGCTGGGCGCCATCGCCTGGCACCCTTGGACGAGGGTTCCTACGAACGCATTCGCGTCTACCTGCGCCACCAGGAACCGAAACTACGCGCATCGGCTGCACAGGCCCTGGGGCGCCTCGACGACCAATCGAGCGTCCAGGAGTTGATCGGCATGCTGGAGGACAACGACGCGAAGGTCCGCGTCGGCGTTCACTTCGCGTTGAAGCTGCTGACGGCTATGACGCTGGACGCATCGACACGCCCCTGGATCTCGTGGTACGAGAGCGAGCGGCGTTGGTACATCGAAGAACGCCCCGAGCTGTTCCGGCGACTCGTCGCGATCCGCTCCGAGGAGATGGCTCCGATGCTGCGCGAACTGGCAGCGCATCAGCTGTACCGGCGCGAACTCGGCGAGTTGCTGGTGCCCTTCCTGGACGATCCCAACCCGGAGATCGTGCGCATGGTGATCGCCGCCATGCAGGGTCTGCGTGCCGACACGGCGGTCGACGCCTTGTCCCGCTGCCGGGACGAACACACCTCGGACTCGGTCGTGGAACAGGCGACACATGCCATTTGGGTCATCACGGGGATCCCGCCGGAGCGGCAGGTCCCCTGGTCCCATGGTTGACGGTCTCCGCTCCTGCCCAGGGGCATCCAGAGTCCTGAATTCGAGCGTGCTCACGCTCAAGCAGAGGTCCAGGAACGGCCGATAAAAGGGTCGATCTCCTCCGGTCCTCACCGCCATGTCCCAGCAATACAAACGTCGCAAGAAGCTGATCAAGCCCCGGTTGCAGCTGTGGATGACCCTGACGTTCGTCGGGCTGTCCGCGCTGGCCCTCTTGCTGCAGTTCGTGCTCTTCACGAATCGCCTGACCACGCTGGCCCTCGAACTGCCGAACGATTCGGCCATCCTGGCGGCGCAGACGGGCGGTGTGGTTCTGGACGTCCTGGTGGTGTCCTGCCTGCTCTTCCTGCCCTTGGTCTTCGTCGTCGGGATCCTGACGACGTTCCGGGTCGCCGGTCCGATCCATCGCATCGAAATGGTGTTGAAGCAGATCATCGCGGGCGAGAAGCCTGCCGACTTCCGACTCCGCAAGAAGGACCAGCTGCAAGAGCTCGCGCAGCTCGTGAACGAAGCGACAGCTCCGCTGCGCAGGCGTGACGAGCCGGCTCCGGCGAGCACCGAGCTGGACGACGTTCAGGCACCCCTGCCGTCGTCGCGGAGCGATCAGCCGGACTCCAGCGCGGCTCCGACGAACTAGCTCCAAGCATGTCACTGAGCTCCAAGATCGCCCTCGGCCTGATCCTCGTGATCGGCCTGTTCGCCGGTGCGAACGCGGTCATCCAGGACCAGGTGTTCTGGGATCGCTTCGTGACCGTCGAGCAGGATCACGCGCAAGCCGACCTCGATCGCGTGCGCAACGCCATCGCGGAGGAGGAGCACGACCTGACGGCGATCGCTGCCGCGAAGGTCAACTCACCGCTCATCGCCGCGCTGCTCGACGACAGTCGGCGCGCGCGAACGGAACTCGCGCTCGGCACGCCTCATCTGCCCAGCGAAGCCGCGCTCCTCGCGGGACAAGTCATGTCCCCGGAACGGCTCCGCGAAGAGCGCCTGGACGTCCTGTTCCTGATCGACGTGACCGAGGAGGACGGCTTCGGCTTCCATCCCGTCATCGTCGGGCATCTCGAGGACGGGTTCGGGCAACCGCTCGAACTCTCGCTCTTCCCCAAGAACGGCTTCGGCAAGAGTCACTATCTGTTGAACGCGGCCTCCGGGCTGGACGAGGTCTTCCAGGACTCGGGTCTGATGCTCACCGACCACGCGCCGCTGCTGGTCAGCGCCCGACGTGTGCTGGACGAGGACGGCGAACCCCGGGGAACGCTGATCCTGGGCCGCTTCCTGAGCGGCATGTTGGACCAGGAGATCACGAACCAGACCAAGGTCGACTTCGACGTGTGGCGCGTGGAGGAGGTCCTGGGCTGGACCGAGTCGGACTTCAGCATCAGCCCCGAACTGCGCGAGGTCCAGAGCGTCGCGGACCAGGTCACGTCCAGCCCCGAAGCTGTGGTGATCGAGGGTGACCTGCTGCACGTCTACGGAACCTACAACGACATCAACCATCGGCCGGACCTGATCGTCCGCGCGAACGTCGAGCGCGACGTGACCCGAACCGGCGCGACTGCGCTGCGCTTCGGCCAAGTATCTGTGCTGATCGGCGCCTTCATGATGTTGCTGGCGCTCATGCTCCTGCTCGACAAGGTCGTGATCGCGCCACTCAAGGCGCTCACGGGGCACGCCGTCAAGATCGGTACGGAAGAGGACTTCCGCGCCAAGCTCCAGATGGCGCGCACCGACGAGTTGGGCACGCTGTCCACCGAGTTCGACCAAATGATGGGCAAGCTCGAGGTCGCGCGCGCGACGGTCATGGAGACCGCGCGCACCGCCGGCATGTCCGAGATCGCCACCGGCATCCTGCACAACGTCGGCAACGTGCTGAACAGCGTGAACATCTCGGCTTCGATGGTCGCCCAGCGACTCGACGGCATGGGGCTCGACGACCTCGAACGCCTCGTCGGTGTTCTGCAGGAGCACGAGGGCGATCTGGCCGGCTTCATCGCTGCCGACCCGCGCGGCCAACACCTGTTGCCGTTCCTGAACGCTCTGACCGGTCAATTGAGCGATCAACGTGGGCAATTGCAGAAGGAAGTGGGCTCGCTGGCCAGCGGCCTCGACCACATCTGCGACCTGATCAAGTCGCAACAGCAGTTCGCCGTGAAGTCGGACCTGCTCGTCCACGTCGACCTCGCCACGAAGCTCGACGAGGCGCTCTCGATCACGCATCAAGCGCTGGGTGAGGACCCGGCCCTGGAGATCGCGCGCGAGTACGCCGAGGCCCTGGAGATCGAACTCGACAAGCACCGCTTGCTCGAGATCCTGATCAACCTCATCCAGAACGCACGCCAGGCGATGAACGAGGCGGGCAGCGCCCCGAAGCGTTTGACCCTGCGCACGAAGCTCGATGGCGAGCACGTATCCATTCAGATCCAGGACAGCGGCCCAGGCATCGAGCCCGACGTCCTGGCCAAGATCTTCAATCTCGGTTTCACCACCAAGTCCAGTGGGCACGGCTACGGCCTGCACACGGCAGCCAACGCCGCCACCGAAATGGGTGGCGCTCTCACGGCTGACTCCGGAGGCAAGGGAGAAGGCGCGACCTTCACCTTGCGGCTCCCTCTCCACCGCACTGCAACGACGTCATGACCTCACCCGAAAACCGACGCATCCTGCTGATCGACGACAGCCCGAGCATCCACGAGGACTTCCGAAAAGTCCTGTTGGGTGAGGCGAATGTCGAGAAGGAAGAAGCGCTGTTCGACGCCAAGGCCGCCTTCTTCGGAGGCGGTGCACCCGCGGCCGACGACGCCGCGGCTCCTGCGACTCCCACGAAGCGAGACAGCTTCGTACTGACCTCGGCCCATCAGGGCCAAGAGGGTTTCGAGATCGTGAAGCAGAGCGTCGCCAATGGCGAGCGCTTCGCCATGGCGTTCGTCGACGTGCGCATGCCCCCCGGCTGGGACGGTATCGAGACCATCGCGCAACTGTGGAAAGTCGATCCCGAACTCGAGATCGTCGTCTGCACGGCGTACTCGGACTACTCGTGGAACGAGACGATCGACAAGTTGGGCCAGAGCGATCAGCTCTTGATCCTGAAGAAGCCCTTCGACCCGGTCGAGATCGAACAGCTGGCGAATGCGCTGACTCGCAAATGGAACTCGGCGCGCGCCGAAGAGCTCATGATCGACGACCTGCGCAAGGCCGAGGGCGAAGCACGTGCCTACGCCGCGTCGCTCGAGACGTCGAACCGCGCATTGCAGTCGGCCGTCGCCAGTTCCGAGCAGACCGCGGAACTCAAGTCCCGCTTCTTGGGCGAACTGTCTTCGCAGGTCTCTCAGAACCTCTCTGGTCTGGTCGAGGGCCTCTCCCAGAACGCCCTACCGGCCAGCATCGAATCCACGCTGGACGCCAGCCGCGACCTTGTGCGCACGCTGAACCTGGTGCTCGACCTGCAGGCCCTGGAGAACGGCGGCCTGGAGATCATGCCCTGCCCCTCGTCGCCGACCGAGGTCTTCGAGGCCTCCGTGGCACGCCACGTCGAAGCGGCCGAGCGCAAGGGACTCACCATCGCGTGCGAGTTCCCGATGAGCCTGCCGCCGTCGATGGAGATCGACCCGGCGCGTTTCGGCCAGGCCCTCGACTCGTTGCTCGATCGGGCCGTGCGTGCGTCGACCAGCGGCGCGATCCGCTTGCGCGGTCTCTTCGTGGCCGGGGACGATTATCAGAACGGTCAACTGCGCGCCGAGGTCCTGCACAGCGGCGCCGCGCCGACTCGTGAGGAGGCCGCGAACTACTTCGAACCGTTCGCGCAGGGGACCGATGGCATGGGTCTCGCGTTCTGCCGCGGGCTCGCCCACGCGATGGGCGGCGAAGTGCGTGCGGGTGCGTCCGAGGACGGTACCGCCTGTCTGACGTTCGAGACGAACGTGCGCCTGGCCTGAATTCCGCCGCGTAGCGCGAGGTCCAAGATCTAGCCGCGTGCGGTCGGGGTCCAGAGGAAGTGCTGCAACACTTCGGTGCTGGCGGACGCGTCGAGGACGTAGCCGCACGCTTCGAACGAGCGGCGTGAGGCCACGTTGCCGGGAACGATCGTGGCGAGCACGCCGCGCGCATCGTGGGCCGCGGCTGCGTGCTGGGAGCCGAGCTCGATCAAGGGCCGCGCCAGGCCCTGTCCGCGCAGCTCGGGCAGGATCGCGATGCTGATCTCGAACGTCCCGTCCCCTTCCTCGCAGAGGATCACGAACCCGACATCCGCCTGGTCCGCGCGCGCGACGATGTAGACGAACTTGCCCGGGTTGTGCAGGTAGTCGTGTTCCAGGTCCTCGCGCGTGCGCACGCCGCTCTTGCTGTAGCGCACCGCTTCGGGCTCGTTGCGCAGTGCGCAGAGCCAGTCGAGATCCGCGTCCGTCGCTCGCCGCAGGTTGAGTTCGTGGGTGGTCACGTTTCTGATTCTAACCAGGAGGGTCGGTCCAAGGTGATCGTGGCGCGTTCGAACTCCGGTGCGAGCACGTCGAGGTTCGCGGCCTGCGCGACGTCGACCGCCCAAGAGGTCAAGTGGATGCTCCCTCGAAGGCCGCCCAGCCATGCGCATCTCCGCGACCGAGGCCCAAGACGTCAAAGGGAGACCGTCAACGCGACGCGATTCAGTCCCAGTCGATCACGCCCAGGTCGATGCGATCCCCGTTCACCTCGTGACGTCCGATCCGCTTGGCGGTCTCGCGGGTCCTGCCGACGAAGAACTCGTAGGTCCCGCGACGCACCTTGGTCGAGATGTTCGCGGCGCGCTTGCTCAACTCGATCTGCCTCCCCTTCCCTGCTTCATCGTCGGGAACGAGGTACAGCGTCGGTGGCAGATGCTCGTCGAAAGCATCGCCCCGGATCTCGTACACGATCCACAGCCGGGCCGTCGGATTCGGACCGACCACGACTTCGTGAATGCCCGGGGTCGCACCCGAGAGCGTCGCGCCGGACACGATCTCGAATCTCTCACCACCTCCCGCGCTCACCGCCAGGTCGTACGACTGCCCCGCGACGACCACCATCCGTGCTCGCCCCTGCTCTCCGAAGAAGGACCCCGACGTCCCGCTCGTTCCATGGGCTGTGGACAAGAGCGTGCAGTCTTCGATCGCCTTCCCCGACTCGTCGCGCACCAGGACCTCCTGGAGCTCGACAGCCGGCAAGCGAATTTGCAGGCCGGTCGCGTCACCGCGCTGCAGCTCGAAGTCCTGTTCATGAACCCATGTGTTCAGGAACTGCACACCGATGCGCACGGTCTCACGCGGGAGTCCACCCAGTTCGAACGCTCCCCCTTCGCCGGATCGAGTGCGCAGGTGATCTTGGTACGCGCCATCACGCCGCTGCACGGTCAGTCCCATGGCTTCCATGCCGTCGTCCCGGACCAAGCGCCCCGAGATCTTGGCGCTCGGCCTCAGGACGATCTCCTCGTCGACAGGCGCGTCCCCCGGCGTGTCCCTCCAGACCACGGCGTACCCCGGTTCGTCGATCACGATCAGTGCAGGGCGAGCGGAGAGCGCTGCGAACTCGACCCTTCCGGACAAGTCGGTGAGTCCGAGTAAGTGGGTGTCCGCTTCGAGATGTCGGGTGTAGCGGTTCCTGGACTCGACACCGTCCACCACGTACACGGTGATGCCGGGAAGCGGGACTCCCTCCTCGTCCTTCACCAGGACTCGATTTGGCCCGCGTCCCGCCAGGAGCACGAGCTCGAGATCCTTGTGACCGGGCTTGGTCCAGGTGGACTTGGCGCGACGTGTCATGCCTCCATCGGGGTGGATCCCGATCAACGCGATGTCGTTGTTCATGAAGACACGGAAGCGGCCCTCGGCATCGGTCACACCGCCGTGGGCCTCGAGCATGATGTGCCCCACCACGAAGTGGATCTGCACGCCCTCCACCGGATCCTCGTCCTCGTCGACGACCGTACCGCCCTGGAGTCCGCAGTCCTCCAACGCGTAGCGCACGTCCGTGGTCTCGCCGGCTCGGATCTCGAACCGCCCGAGGTCCTGGATGCGGCAGAACGCGTGCCAGTCTCCGATAGGCAGCTCGATGCGAGTCGGCCCGCTGTCGACCTGGCATTCGATGTTCTCGGCCCCGTGCCCCGTCAGGAAGAGGACCACACCCAACGTTTGTGCTTCCTCCCCGTGAGCCGGGTCCGTGACCAGAGTCAGGAGCAACGTCCCGGTCTCGGCCTCCGACGCGGCAGCCGCGATGTCCGCCACCGGCCCGGCCTCTGCAGCAGCGGCGCGGTCGCTGTCCGACGTGCGCGCACCACCGACGAGGTCCACGGCGTCGTCCACGACCGTGGTGACGACCGCAGCGGGTCCGGAATCGTGGCGCGACGGAGTGTCCGTGCGACGAGCGACCCAGATCGCGAGCCCTGCGAACACGAGGATGAGCACGAGCGGAAGGGCGGCGCGACGAATCGACATGCCCCGAGGATACGCTACGACTTGGTCAGCGCCACGAATCACGCACGCCGCGCAGCCCTACAGGGTCGGTAGGACCCTCCACGATGCAACGCGCCGCGCCCCGACTCTCGTCAGGACGCGGCGCGTCTTGAAGTCACATTGGACTCAGGCCGCGTTCGTCTTCGGCTCGGCGAACAGCTCGACCGCCTGCTCCGGCGGCAGCGGCTGGCTGATCAGGAAGCCCTGGATCTCGTTGCACTGCAGCACGCGGAGGAAGGCGAGCTGGCTCTCGGTCTCGACACCTTCCGCGACGACGGTCAGCTTCAAGCTGTGCCCCATCAGGATGATCGCGGTCGCGATCGCGGCGTCGTCCGGGTTGCTCGTCACGTCGCGCACGAAGCTCTGGTCGATCTTCAACGCGTCGATCGGGAACTGCTTCAGGTAGCTGAGGCTCGAGTAGCCCGTGCCGAAGTCGTCGATCGAGATGTGCAGTCCCGTGTCCTTGAGCTTGCGCAGCGCGGCGGCCGTCGCACGCGGGTCGTTCATGAGCATGCTCTCGGTGACTTCCAGCTCGAGGCCGTCGTGGGCCAAGCCGCTGTCGGAGAGCGCGCTCTGCACGATGTCGAACAGGTCAGGGCTGCGGAACTGCACCGGCGAGAGGTTGACCGAGACGCGGATCGGCTTGTGGCCGGCGTCGCGCCAAGCTTGGTTCTGGCGACAGGCTTCGCGCAGGACCCATTCGCCGATCGGGACGATGAGGCCCGTTTCTTCGGCCAGCGGGATGAACTGGGCCGGCGAGATCATGCCGAGGTGCGGGTGACGCCAGCGGATCAGGGCTTCCATGCCCAGAACCTCGCAGGTGTTGATCGCACAACGCGGCTGGTAGTAGAGGATGAGCTCGTTGTTCGCGACGGCGTCGCGCAAGCTCTGCTCCAGCGTCAAGCGCTCGAGCGCCCAGCGCCCTTGCGCTTCGTTGTGATAGGCGACCGCTGCCGGCCCTTCACGACGCGCGCGATCGCAGGCGTTGCCCGCACAATCGAAGAGCGCGTTCACGTTGTTCGCGTCCGAGGGACCCAGGGCGACGCCGAAGGCCAGCGGACCGACCTGGTCATCGCGCCCCAACGCATCGCGCAGGCGAGCCACGACGCGCGCGACGGTCTGCACGCGGTCGAGGTCCGGGAAGAGCACCCACACGCGGTCGCCATCACGGGCGGCACGCATGCTGGTCGGGTCGATGGTGTTGTCGCTGCAATCGTGCAGGACCTCGAGCGCTTCTTGCGTCGAGTGAGTGAGGTCGTGCTCCCATCCGGCACGGTCCGGCCAGGACAGGCAGACGGTCGCGCAGGTGCGACCCGCGGCGTTCGCGCGGCTGATCGCGTCGGTCGCCAGGTTGCGCAGGCCGTTCAGCGTCAGGGACGTCGGTCCCGTCGCGCCGGCGGCTGCGAAGCGTCCCATCGCCTGCACGAGGCGGTGCGCGGACAGGATCGGGTGCGGCGGGTAGCCCACGAGCTGCATGCCCGCGGCTTCGGCCAACGTCAGATCGACCGAGCCGTCCTCCGGAACGATCACGATGGTGGCGGCCTTGCCACCGCTCATGTCCGTGATGGCCGAGGCGAGACTCTCGAACCCGGTCTCGGCGAGTTCAGGATCGACGACGACCGCTTCGGGCGGGTTGTCCTGGATGCGGTCGAGGATGTCGGCCAGGTCGAAGGCCTCCTCGACGGTGACGCCGAGTTTCTCGAAGCAGGAACGGAGAGCATCGCGGCGGTCCTGGTGAGGACTGGCGATCAGGACGACGGGGGTGGAGGTCATGATGTGGTCAGGTCGGGTTGGGGCGAACCTGTGAAGTCCTTTTCGGAACCAGGGAGCCCCACCCTGAAGAACGTATCGGGTCTTCCCTTGGCTCAAATGGAGACACGGTGCCCCGAATGGGAATCCACGTCCGGCTCACCTCCGGATCCCCGCGGTCCACCCCTCCAGCCGGGGGCCTTCTCGGTGCAGAATCGCCCTTCCTGGGCCCGCCAGGGGCCATTTGGAGACGAATCGGAACCATGGTCCAAGGACGGCGATGGGGACCGACCTTCCGATCCGAGTCCAGGGTCATCGGGTCGAACGACCTCCCACCCGTGAGATTCTGGCCCCCGTTCGGCAACGCAGGAGGGTGTCGCCGCTTCTTTTTCGGACGCGATCCGCAACCGCGTTCCAGAACGAGCGTCCCCCTGGGTGGGTGGGGGTCCGTGGTGGCTCTAGGAATAGGTCACGCCTTCCCCTGGCCCCGGGTTCCGGCCCGCACCGGATCCGCGATCGGCGACCACAGCCCGATCGGTCACGCAACCGCCACGACGTTCGCGCTCGAACAGGTCGAGGCCGAGTACGCACTCCGGCCTCTGGGGCGACCTCGAAAGGCCCAGCCGTCCCTCACCGTCTCGGCGGATTCCCGGAAGGCCGGGTGCAACTCCGTGCACGCGATGTCCACGCGTTGCTGGAGCGTGCAGCGCATAGCTGGAGGCTATCGCTACGCAAACTCTTATCCATTGGAGATATGTCACGGCTTGAACGATCCTACTCAGGTCGCGGGAGCGTGCCCCAGCTGCTGCGCTTCCCACCTGCCTGGTCGCAGGCGCGCCACGCCGTCACCTCCAACACCGTCACCTCCAACACCATCACCTCCCAACCCTTCCCACGACCATGTCCCCCATCGTTCAAGACCTCAACCAGCTACAAGCCGACTACCTCGTCCTCTACCAGAAGCTCCGTGCTTACCACTGGTTCGTGAAGGGTCCGTTGTTCTTCCAGTTGCATGCCAAGTTCGAAGAGCTGTACCTGCAATCCGCCCTCGACGTCGATGAGCTCGCGGAACGCAGCTTGACCTTGGGTGGAGCACCGCACGGAACCATGAAGGGTGCGCTCGAGGCAGCTCGCATCCAGGAAGCGAACGAATCGTCCGACGCCATCTCGATGGTGCGCTCCGTCGTCGCGGACTTCGAGAGTTTGGACGGCTGGTTGCGTGCCGCTTCGGCCAAGGCCGCTGAGGCGAACGACAACGCCAGCGCGAACCTCCTCGAGGGCTTGGCCGACGCGCAGGAGAAGCAAGCCTGGATGTTGCGTACGTTCCTGGACGCTTGATCCACGCGACGCCGCAGCAACAGCGTCACAAACAAGAGCGCCGAGCTCCGCAGATCCTGCGGAGCTCGGCGCTCGTGGTTTGTCCGAACCGAATCAGTGCCCGTGGTCGTGCAGCAGCTCGGGGTTGTAAGTCTTCCCGCCCAATGTGATGGTGATGCGACCTTCCGGGCCATGCACCTTCAGCGCATCGTCCGTGATCGTGTATGCGTTGTTCTCGTCATTGGCACTGACCAAGGTGAACGCTTGAGGCGCGTCACCATTCGTCAGCTTCAACTCCGGGGCATCAGCCAAGGACATGGCCGTCTTCCCATCGGGACCCAGAACGTGGAACGTGATTGTGCCCGCGTCCTCGTCGTGAATCACCTCGAGGTGCGCAACCTCCGCACCGACCTCGATCAGGTCACCGCCGTGCGGACCTTCGGTGGAATGGCCGGCATCTTCTTCCGAGCTGTGGTCGTGATCGTCGTGATCGTCGTGATCGTCATTGCCGGAACAGGCTGCGACACAGACAGCGAGGAAGATCGAAAAAGCGAGACGGGGCATCATGACTGGGGTTCCAGGATAGGGTTGGAGGGAATGATCGGCTCCGGCGTGGAAGGCAGGAGCAGTTTGCGGATGGATTCGTGCTCGTCGGCGTCGGCCGTCAAGCTGGCGAGGCGTCGAAACTCGTTCCCGGCGAAGCGCAAGAGCAGGCCGGGCATCACCAGGAAGTCGAGTAGCGTGTTCGTGACCAGCCCCCCGATGATTACGGTTGCGACGGGGTACAACAACTCGCGTCCGGGCTGATCCGCTGCCAAAGCCAGAGGAACCAGGCCGATACCACTCGTCAGGGCCGTCATCAGCACGGGCACGATGCGCTCCTGGGCTGCTCGTGTGAGCATCTGGATCGAGAACTCCTCGCCCTCCTCCGCCATCAGGTGCACGCAGTGATCAACGAGGAGGATCCCATTGCGAGTCGCCATGCCGAGTAGGGCAATGAACCCGACCAGCGTAGCTACCGACAATTCCTGCGAGGTGAGCACAACGTAGGCGCCCGCCCCGATGAACGCGATTGGACGCGTGAAAAGCACAAGCAAGGATAGACGGAGCGACCTGAAGTGCATCATCAGGATACCGATCATCAGCACCAGCGAGACAAGGCTCAGTGTTCCGATGAGCCGTGTCGCCTTCTGCTGGGCCTCGAATTGCCCACTGACCCTAATCGCGTAACCCGGCATCGCGGCCAGCTCAGCGCGGATCGGTTCGAGCGCAGCCTCGACGTCCGTCACGACTTCCCCGAGAGAGCGGCCGCCGACGTTGTGCTGCACGACGACGCGCCGTTGGACATTTTCGCGGTTGATGTTATTCGGGGTCTTCGAGATCCGCACGTCCGCGACGTCCGAGATCCGCACCCGTGATCCATCATCTCTTGCCAGGTACAAGGCGCCGATTTGCTCCAGGCTCGCCCGGTCCTCCTGCTCAAGAAGCACGCGGATCGGGTAGCTGATCTGACCGACGAGATACCGAGAGACTTCCTCTCCCCCCATCGCCAATTCGACCGTCTCACCCAGGGCACCTACAGAGATACCATTGCGCGCGAGTTCAGCACGCCGCGGTCTCACCTCGACTTGATCGATCAGCACTTGCGGCTCGGTATACAAGTCGCGCACACCATCAATATTTTGAATGGTGCTCTCGATACGGCTCGCAGCGCCACGCAGGACGTCCAGATCTGGACCGCTGACCTTGATCGCAACCTGCGCGGTTACACCGGACAAGAGGGCACTCAAGAGGTGCGCCAGAGGCTGCTCGGTCGAAGTCGCGACGCCGGGGAAGTTCTCCTCGAGTCGCCCACGGATATCCTCGATGATCTCCTCGCGAGAGCGCTCCGACGCGGGATCGAAGTTCACGATCGCTTCGCTGACGCTGACCGGCATCGCATGCTCGTCACCGGGCGCACGCCCGGTCCTGCGAGCGGCGCTCAGCACACCATCAACCTCCATCACAAGTTCCTCAAGGCGGTCGCCGTAGCGCTCCGAGGTCTTGAGGCTCGTGTCTGGCGGAAGCACTACGTTGACTTGCGCGGTGCCCTCGTTGAAAGCAGGCAAGAACGACGAACCGGATTCCATCAAGAACGCGCCGACGATCAGCAGAAGCGCCAATGAGACTCCCACTAGTGACTCGACGTGTCGAGCGCTGAACGCCACACATCTCTTAGCGAGGAGGTGTAGGCGCTTGATAAGCCACCCGCCATAGCCCTCCTCTTGCGCAGCCTTCACCGGTTGGCGCCCAAGAAGATAGTAGCAAAGAACGGGAGTCAGAGTCAGCGCGAGGATGGTCGAAGCCATTACGCTAATGATGTACGCAAGTGCGATCGGCGTGAACAACCGGCCCTCGATACCGGTCAGGAAGAACAGTGGCAGGTAGACCACCGTAATGAGGAGGGTGCCATACAACACGGGCTTGCGGACCTCGCTTGAGGCCTTGTACAGCACCCAAATGATGGGCTCGGGTCGTTTCGCACGTTGGTTTTCGTGGAGTCTTCGATAGACGTTTTCCACATCCACAATTGCGTCATCGACTAGGGTGCCGATCGCAACTGCCAAGCCTCCCAACGTCATCGTATTGATCGTCAGTCCAAATGCGGTGAACACCAACGTCGCGATCGCTACCGAGATCGGGATCGCGGACAGCGTGATGAACGTTGTCCGGAAATTCATCAGGAACAGGAAGAGCACCAGGACGACCAGGATTGCGCCGTCCCGCACCGCGCCAAGTACGTTCGCGATCGCTCGCTCGATGAAGGCCGCTTGCTGGAACACGCCCTTATCGATGACGACGTCATCGGGCAGTTCTGCTTGAATCTGGGACAACTCCTCGTTCACTCGTCGTGTCAGATCGAGCGTGTCCACACCGGGTTGCTTCAGGATCACCATCAGGATCCCCGGTTCCCCATTCATTCCCGCCGAGCCGGTCGGGAGCGCCGCCGCGCCGAATTCGACGCGTGCGACGTCCTCGAGTAGCACCGGGCGAGCCTCGTCATCACGCAGTACCGCCTTACCCAGACTTAGCGGGTCTTCCAGGCGGCCAGTCACGGCGACGAGCGGCCCCTTGGCGCCTAACTCCATCGTGCCACCGGAGACGTTGATATTCGCCTCGCGCGCTGCCTCGGCAACGTCCTGAAGCGTGACCTCCATCGCGCGCAACTTGTCAGCGTCGACTACAACCTGCAGTTCTGACGGCTGCCCACCGATCACGATCACCTGCGCGACGCCAGACAGCGACACGATTCTCGGCCGCAGGTCGCGGTCCACGATGCGACGCAGCTTGAGCGGGTCGGTCACACCGCCCTCACTCTGGAATCCGACCATTTGGACTTGGCCCATGATGCTGCTAATGGGACCTAGCACCGATTGCACGTCCTGAGGCAAGTTGGGCGCCGCCATCTGCAGCTTCTCGGCGACGATCTGACGATCCAGATAGATGTCGGTGCCCCATTCGAATTCGACGTTTACA
>TARA_R110002073_G_scaffold274570_1_pt1 | contig 29260 bp, 25 predicted proteins | sample TARA_R110002073 | Tara Oceans TARA_R110002073 (sample SAMEA4397174) | marine metagenome | biome: Polar Biome; feature: [DCM] deep chlorophyll maximum layer (ENVO:01000326); material: water (ENVO:00002006), including particulate matter (ENVO:01000060) such as... | depth 40 m | reverse complement strand
CCCACCCTACCGCAACCGCGCGGCGTAGGGTGGGGTTCCACCCCACCTTCGCCCTCCGCTCTGGCGTCGCCCCATCTGGCGCGCGCGGCCCGCGTCTGATAGCCCAGCCCCATGCTGGCCGTATTTCTTCAGACCCTTCCCTTCTTTGCGATCATCGGCCTGGGTTACGGCGCCGGCAAGACCGGGTTTTTCCCACCCGAGGCCACGGCCTGGCTGACTCGATTCGTCTTCTACTTTGCGCTATCGGCGATGTTGTTCGGTTTCTCGGCGCAAATGACATTGTCAGACATCCTGGAGCCGCGCGCGGCGGGGGCCTACCTGCTGGGCAGTTCGGCGATCTATCTGCTGGCCCTGGGCGTCGCCCTGATCCGCAAACGGCCCCTGGTCGAAGCCGTGATGGAAGCCCACACCGCGATCATCGGCAATACCGGGTTCCTGGGCGTGCCGATGCTGGTGCTGTTGCTGGGCGATCGGGCGGCGGCCACCGTGTTGCTGGTCGTGGTGATCGATCTTATCGTGTTCTCCAGCCTGCTGACGATCATCATCACCATGGCCCGCGAAGGGCGCGTGACCCCGGCCCTGCCCCGCCGGCTGGCGCTGGGGCTTGTCAGGAACCCGATGGTCGCGTCCATGGCCGCCGGGCTGGCGTGGTCGGCGACCGGGCTGGGCCTGTCGGCGCCGGTCAGCGCCACGACGACCTTGCTGGGCGCCGCCGCCACCCCCGGCGCGCTGTTCGCCATCGGCGCCAGCCTGACCAACAACCAGGCCGAGCGCCTGACCGTCGCCGGCTGGCTGAGCTTCGCCAAGCTGGTGCTGCACCCGCTGGCCGTCATGGCGGCCGCGCTGTGGGTGTTTGGCGTGGATCCCTTTGCCGCCGGCGTGCTGATTGCGGCCGCCGCACTGCCAGTGGCGGGCAACGTCTACATTCTGGCGCAGCACTACTCTGTCGCCGTTGCGCGGGTCTCGGCGGCGATCCTGATTTCCACCGTAATCAGCGTGGCAACCCTGCCGCTGATCCTGTCGCAGATCGCCGGATGACCCGCCCGAGAACCGATCGCGGGCACGATTGACCCCAAAGCCCGAAATTGTTGCCGCGTTTCCACGGGTTCGCGCGGTGCAACTGCTTGCAGGGGCCCAGAGCCCTACCTATATACGCCGAGAAGCCGGGCAACGGGGACAACACCCGCCGGGCAAAACTGGGATTGGAGAACGGTGCCTGAACGGGCCGTTATCCACGACATCGCCTAAGAGAGGATTTTGAGCATGGCCAAAGTCATTGGAATTGACCTGGGAACCACCAACTCCTGCGTTGCGATCATGGATGGATCGCAGCCGCGCGTCATCGAAAACGCGGAAGGTGCGCGCACGACCCCGTCGATCGTGGGTTTCACGGAATCAGAGCGCCTTGTCGGGCAGCCCGCGAAGCGCCAGGCCGTCACCAACCCGACGAACACGGTTTTTGCCGTCAAGCGTCTGATCGGCCGCCGCCTGGGCGATGCCGAAGTCGAGAAAGACAAGAAACTGGTGCCCTATGACATTGTCGATGGCGGCAACGGGGACGCCTGGGTTTCGGTGCGCGGTGACAAATACAGCCCCAGCCAGGTGTCGGCCTTCATCCTGCAAAAGATGAAGGAAACCGCCGAAAGCTATCTGGGCGAGGACGTTACGCAGGCCGTCATTACCGTGCCCGCCTATTTCAACGACGCCCAGCGTCAGGCCACCAAGGACGCCGGCAAGATCGCCGGTCTGGAAGTGCTGCGCATCATCAACGAGCCCACGGCGGCGGCGCTGGCCTATGGTCTGGACAAGAAGGAAACCAAGACCATCGCGGTTTATGACCTTGGCGGCGGCACCTTCGACATCACCATCCTGGAAATCGATGACGGTCTGTTCGAGGTCAAATCGACCAATGGCGACACCTTCCTGGGTGGCGAAGATTTCGACATGCGCATCGTCAACTACCTGGTGGACGAGTTCAAGAAAGAGAACGGCGTTGACCTGTCGGCCGACAAGATGGCGCTTCAGCGCCTGAAGGAAGCGGCAGAAAAAGCCAAGATCGAGCTGTCCTCCAGCCAGCAGACGGAAATCAACCAGCCGTTCATCTCGATGGACAAGAACACCGGCCAGCCGCTGCACATGGTCATGAAGCTGACCCGCGCCAAGCTGGAATCGCTGGTGGGTGATCTGATCGTCAAGTCGATGAAGCCTTGCGCCCAGGCGCTCAAGGATGCTGGCCTGGCGAAGGGCGATATCGACGAGGTGGTTCTGGTCGGCGGCATGACCCGCATGCCCCGCGTCGTCGAGGAGGTGACCAAGTTCTTCGGCAAGGAACCCCACAAGGGTGTGAACCCTGATGAAGTCGTGGCGCTGGGTGCCGCCATTCAGGCCGGCGTTCTGCAAGGCGACGTGAAGGACGTGGTCCTGCTGGACGTGACCCCGCTGTCGCTGGGCATCGAGACGCTGGGCGGCGTGTTCACCCGCCTGATCGACCGCAACACGACGATCCCGACGAAGAAGAGCCAGGTATTCTCGACCGCCGACGACAACCAGTCGGCCGTGACCATCCGGGTGTTCCAGGGTGAGCGTGAGATGGCCGCGGACAACAAGATGCTGGGCCAGTTCAACCTGGAGGGCATCCCGCCCGCGCCGCGCGGCATGCCGCAAATCGAGGTGACGTTCGACATCGACGCCAACGGCATCGTCAACGTATCGGCCAAGGACAAGGCGACGGCGAAGGAGCAGAAGATCACCATTGCGGCTTCGGGCGGCCTGTCGGATGCCGATATCGAACAGATGGTCAAGGACGCCGAGGCCAATGCCGATGCCGACAAGGCCCGCAAGGAACTGGTCGAAGCCCGGAACCAGGCCGAAAGCCTGATCCATTCGACCGAGAAATCGCTGGCCGAATACAAGGACAAGGTGGACCCGACCACCGCCGAGGCGATCGAACTGGCCATCGCCGCGCTGAAGGACACGCTGGACGGCGACGACCCCGAAAAGATCAAGTCCGGCATCAACAACGTGCGCGATGCATCGATGAAGCTGGGCGAAGCGATCTACAAGGCGCAGCAAGCGTCCGAAGAAAGCGCCGAAGCCGACAGCGGCGACGAGCCGCGCCCGGTGGATGACGATATCGTCGATGCCGATTTCGAAGACCTTGACGACAACAAGCGCGACTGAGCTTGATTATAACGCGGGGCCCCGGCCGGCATCGCCGGGCCGGGGCCTTGCCATTGAAAGCGAGGTCCATCATGGCTAAGCGCGACTTTTACGAAGTATTGGGCGTCTCGCGCGGCGCGTCCGCGGACGAGTTGAAGAAGGCTTACCGCAAGAAGGCCAAGGAACTTCACCCGGACCGCAACAGCGACAACCCCAATGCGGAATCGCAGTTCAAGGAAGTCAACGAGGCCTACGAGATCCTCAAGGATGCCGAAAAGAAGGCCGCCTATGACAGGTTCGGCCATGCAGCGTTCGAGGGCGGCATGGGTGGCGGCCCGCGCGGTCCGCAACGTGGGCACCCGGGCGGTGACTTCAACTCGGCGTTCTCGGATGTGTTCGAGGATCTGTTCGGCGACTTCATGGGCGGGCGTGGCGGTGGTGGCGGTGGCCGACAGCGTGCCAGCCGGGGCTTGGACCTGCGCTACAACATGCGCATCACGCTGGAAGAGGCCTTTACAGGCGCGCAGAAATCCATCCGCGTGCCCACCCTGGCCGCCTGCGAGGAATGCAGCGGAACCGGGGCCGAGGGCGGCGCCGAGCCCGTCACCTGCCCGACCTGTTCGGGCATGGGCAAGGTGCGCGCGCAGCAGGGTTTCTTCACCGTCGAACGCACCTGCCCGACCTGCGGCGGGCTTGGCCAAATCGTCAAGAATCCCTGTGGATCGTGCAAAGGCGCGGGCCGGGTCGAAAAGGAACGCTCACTGTCGGTGAACATCCCCGCAGGCGTGGAAACCGGCACCCGGATCCGTCTGTCCGGCGAAGGCGAGGCTGGGCTGCGCGGCGGCCCGGCGGGCGATCTGTATATCTTCATCGACGTGCGCGAACACGCGATATTCCAGCGCGACGGGCTGGATCTGCATTGCCGCGTGCCCGTCAGTTTCACCAACGCGGCCCTGGGCGGCGAGGTCGAGGTGCCGACGATCGATGGCGGCCGCAGCCGGGTCAAGGTGCCGGCCGGGGCGCAGTCGGGCAAGCTGCTGCGTCTTCGCGGCAAGGGAATGCCTGCGTTGCGCGGCTCAGGCGCCGGCGACATGATGGTCGAATTGAGCGTCGAAACGCCTGTCAACCTGAGCAGCCGGCAAAAGGAACTGCTGCGAGAATTCGAATCGCTGGGTGAAAACAACCACCCGGAAGGGTCGAGCTTCTTCAGCAAGGTGCGCAGTTTCTGGGATGATATGACGGGCTGATCCGGGCTGGCGCACTCGGTCCTGACGAAATAACCGGGGGCTGGATGGCCCCCGTTAACCATTTTGAAAGTGGATCCGCGGCAGGCTGCCTGGCATGGCCCGGACGCATTCCAACCTGTCAGAACCCCCTTTGCCGCTTTTTGCCGGCCCGCAACCGGTGCCAAAGCCTGCGTCCACGCGTGACAGCACGCCGTCCTACCTGCGCGACCACCGCAAACGCCTGCGCAGTCGCTTCATGGATGGCGGTGCGGATGCCATGCCGGATTACGAATTGCTGGAGATGGTGCTGTTTTCGGCGCTTCCACGGCAGGATGTGAAGCCCCTCGCGCGGCGTCTGATCGACACGTTCGGCGATCTGGCGGGCGTTGTCGGCGCGTCGCCGGTTCAGTTGCGGCGCGTTGACGGGGTTGGGGATGGCGTGATCTGCGCGCTCAAGCTGGCCAGCGCCGTAGCAACCCGCGCGGCGCGCGCCAGGGTCATGAACCGCCACGCCATTTCCAGCTGGGCCGCGCTGCTGGATTATTGCCATACCGTCATGGCCCACCGGGACGTCGAACATGTGCGCGTGCTTTTTCTAGACCGCAAGAACACGCTGATCGCTGATGAGGAACTGGGACGCGGCACGGTGGATCATGTCCCGGTCTATCCGCGCGAGATCCTGCGCCGCGCGCTGGAAGTCGGGGCTTGCGCGCTGATCCTCGTGCACAACCACCCTTCGGGCGATCCGACCCCCAGCCAGGCCGATATTTCCATGACGGAGCGCATCCGCCAGGGCGCCGGCGCGCTGTCACTGGTCCTGCACGATCACCTCATCATCGGTCAATCCCGCGAATTCAGCTTTCGCAGCGAGGGTTTGCTGTGAATCCGTGATGCGCTGCCGGTCGGAAAGGTCGGGCAGGGCCCGGCCTTTCGGGTCCGTCATGGAACTGCGGCGTCAGTTCAGCGATGCGACCTGAATGTCAGGCAGGACGCCGGGGATCACCACATATCCGCCCGCGCCATCGCACGCGGGCATATCCAGATTGATCGTGCGGGTCTGCGCCAGCCCATTGGCTTGCAGTTCGATTGATTGCGCTTCAATCGGGCGCCCGCAGCTCTGGTCGGTAACCGGCGCCTCGATTTCCAGCGAGACGGAGCCCGTGCGCGCCGATTGCCCGGAAGGATAGGAATAGACTTGCGCCATGCGCCCGCCGGGGATCGCCGGATCCCCCAACACGGTCATGAAGCCGTATCCCTGCTCACCCGGGGCCAGCGGATTGCCTGCGAAGATATGCCCGGGCTCGCCATATTGGGCCCCGAATTCATAGGCATGAAGTTGCAAGGTTGCCGGGCTTTCCCATTGCAGCGCCACACGGTCCAGCGATCCAAGATCAGAGACCAGCGTGGTGTCGGACTGCGTGCGCCCATCGGCGAAGGTCAGCGTGATCGTCGCGTCGACCGCCAGCGCCGGGACCATCTGCACCAATTGCCCGTCTTCGCCGATCCGAGTGTCGAAGGTCAGTCCGGCATGGCTGATCTGAACCTGCGCATCGCGGTCGCAGGGCGCGTAGACACTGGCGTCCAGCATGCCGCCGACCGAAGGGGTGACCACCAGCCAAACCGCGCAGGCGCTCAATTCGGCCTGCATCTCGGCGTCCAGCGGTGCAACCGGCGTCAGCGCATCACCCGCCGGGGTCCGGGTCGGTTGAAACGGAACAGGCGCGGCGGGGGGTTGCTGCGACAGGCCCTGGGCCAGCGTGTTTTCCGCGGCGGCGAGATCACCGTCCTTGCTCTCGCCATCCGTAGCCTGAATGTCCACGCCCGGCAGAATGCTTGCCTGCGCCAGAGCCAGAGACTGGGCCGGCGACTGGGCCAGCGACTGGGCCAGCGCATCGCCTTGCGCCAACGCCACAGAGGCGTCAGAGGGCAGGGGTTGATCGGGCAAGGGTTGATCGGTGGCGGCCATTTGAGTGCGCGCCATCGAGACCAGGCTTTCTACATCGGCCTGGGCCTGTGCTTGTGCCTGGGCGTTGCTTTGCGGCCCCATCGCCTGTGGCGTCTGGGACTGGGCCGACGGCTCCTCGCCGAGCGAAACCAAGCCGCGGGAATCCTGAAATTTCGTGCCTGCGAAAACGGCAACTCCAAGTGCAACGGCCGTAACCGCAACGACGCGTACCCTGTTCATGGCGAACTCCGACTCGTTGAAATACACGTCGGTTATCCGGCCCAAAAGGGGCATCTTTGGGGCAGTCACAGGGTGCTTTCAGGGCGGCAAACCGCCCCGAAAGCCCTGAAAATGGTTAAACGAGGCGGCCGTGGCAGTGCTTGAACTTCTTTCCCGAACCGCAGGGGCAGGGGTCATTGCGGCCTGGATTGCCCCAGGTTGCCTGGTCATTTTCGTCAAACCCGGGCGCGGCTTCGGCGGTCGGCGCCGGGGTGATGCGCGGCAGGTCCATGGGGGTCTTCAGCCGGCCATCGGCGTCGGTTGCCGGATTCTGGGCCTGCATCTGTTGCAGCATCTGCTGCTGCTCTTCTTCGGACAGCGGGCGAATACGCGACAACTGCCGGGTGATGTCCTCGCGCAGGGCGGTCAGCATGTGCTCGAACAGCACAAAGGCCTCGGACTTGTATTCGTTCAGCGGATCGCGCTGCGCCAGCCCGCGGAAATTCACCGCCGAGCGCAGATGCTCCAGCGTCACGATATGCTCGCGCCACTTGCCGTCGATCACCTGCAACAGCAGCTGCTTTTCGATGTTGCGCATCGTCGGCGAGGTGAAGGCCGATTCCTTTTCCGCCATCATCGCGTCGGCGGCCTCGGCCAGGCGTTCGCGCACCGCTTCGTGATCGACACCGTCTTCATCGGCCCAGTCGCTGATCGGCAGATCCAGGTTCAGCTTGTCCTTGGCCTGCGCCACCAACCCGTCGATATCCCACTGATCGGCATAGGTGCCAGCCGGCATGGCCTGCGCGACCAGATCTTCGACAGTCGCGTGGCGCATGTCCTCGACAATCTCGGACAGATCCTCGGCTTTCAGAATCTCCAGGCGCTGTTCAAAAATCACCCGGCGCTGGTCGTTCATCACGTTGTCGAATTTCAGCAGCGTCTTGCGGATGTCGAAGTTGCGAGCCTCGACCTTGGCCTGCGCCTTTTCCAGCGATTTGTTGACCCAGGGGTGAACGATCGCCTCGCCGTCCTTCATGCCCAGTGTCGACAGCACCTTTTCCAGCCGTTCCGACCCGAAAATGCGCATCAGGTCATCTTCCAGCGACAGGAAGAACACCGAGCGACCGGGATCCCCCTGACGGCCCGAACGGCCGCGCAGCTGATTGTCGATGCGGCGGCTTTCGTGGCGTTCGGTGGCCAGCACGAACAACCCGCCGGCGGCCAGAACCTTCTCGCGCTCTTCGGCAACCTCGGCTTCGATACGTTCGCGCGTGGCAACCGGGTCTGCCTCGGGGTCTGCCTCCAGCGCCTGCATGACCTGCATGTCCACATTGCCGCCCAGCTGGATGTCGGTGCCACGACCGGCCATGTTGGTGGCGATGGTCACCGCGCCAACGCGCCCGGCATCGGCGACGATCAGGGCTTCCTGCTCGTGCTGGCGCGCGTTGAGGACGTTATGCGTAATGCCCGCGCCGGTCAGCATCGCCGCCAGTTCCTCGGACTTTTCGATCGAGGTGGTGCCGACCAGAACCGGCTGGCCCTTGGCGTTGGCGTCCTTGATCTCGGCCAGAACGCCCTCGAATTTCTCGCGCGTGGACTTGTAGACCTGATCGTGCTCGTCCTCGCGGGCGATGGGCCGGTTGGTGGGGATCTCGACAACGCCGAGGTTGTAGATTTCCTTGAATTCCTCGGCTTCGGTCGAGGCCGTGCCGGTCATGCCGCCCAGTTTCTTGTAGAGCCTGAAATAGTTCTGGAAGGTGATCGACGCCATGGTCACCGTTTCCGGCTGGATCTGCACGCCTTCCTTGGCTTCCACGGCTTGATGCAGACCTTCGGACAACTGCCGGCCCAGCATCATGCGGCCGGTGAATTCGTCGATCAGAACGATCTTGCCATCGCGCACGATGTAATTCTGGTCCTTGTGCAGCATCTTGTGCGCGCGCAGGCCCTGGTTGGCGTGGTGCACGATGGTCGTGGATTCCGGATCATACAGCGACTGGCCCTCGGGCAGGATCCCTGCCTCTTGCAGCAGCTGTTCGATATGCTCGTTGCCGTCGTCGGTATAGGTGACCTGACGGGCCTTTTCATCCAGCGTGAAATCTTCATCCGTCAGGCGGGGGATCAGTTCATTGACCTTCACATACAGGTCGCTGCGGTCCTGGCTGATGCCCGAGATAATCAACGGTGTGCGCGCTTCGTCGATCAGGATCGAGTCGACCTCGTCGACGATCGCGAAATTGTGCCCGCGCTGCATCATCTGACCCAGATCGGTCTTCATGTTGTCGCGCAGATAGTCGAAGCCCAGCTCGTTGTTGGTGGCATAGGTGACATCCGCAGCATAGGCGGCGCGCTTTTCCTCTTCGGGCTGATGCGGCACCACGACACCGGTGGTCATGCCCAGCTTGGCGAACACCTTGCCCATCCAGGCCGCGTCACGCCGCGCCAGGTAATCGTTCACCGTGACCACATGCACGCCGTCGCCGGTCAGCGCGTTCAGATAGGCCGGGAGCGTGGCGACCAGGGTCTTGCCCTCGCCGGTCTTCATTTCGGCGATATTGCCCTGATGCAGGAATATCCCGCCGATCAGCTGCACGTCGAAGGCGCGCAACCCCAGCGCCCGGAACGCCCCTTCGCGACAATTGGCGAAGGCCTCGGGCAGCAGCGCCTCCAGCTTTTCGCCCTGCGCATAGCGCTCCTTCAGCGCTGCGGTGCGGGCGATCAGGCCGTCATCGTCCAGCGCCTGGAATTCCTCTTCCAGCGCGTTGATCTTGTCCACCAGCGGGCGCACGGACTTGACCCTGCGGTCATTCGTGGTGCCGAAGACTTTCCGGCTGAAGTTACCAAGGCCCAACATATGCTCTCCGCTCGCCGTTGTGTGACCGCATGTCTGTTTCGGCGGGGTTGCCGGTCTGCGGTTGCTTACTTAAACACGGGGCAGCAGGCGCCCCCGTTTTGTGCATGTTTTCGCATGTAAGGGGCGGCCTTCTTGGTGTCAATCACAGGGGCCCCGCCGTGGGCCATTCAGGAGCCTTGCATGTTCAAAAACACATCATTTGCCGCGGCAACCGCGATCTTCGTGGCTTTCGCTGCCCCGGCCATGGCGCAGGATGCCGCGACCGTCGTCGCGCGTGTCGGTGACACCGAAATCACGCTGGGCAACGCCATCGCCATGCGCCAGCAGCTGCCAGAGCAATTCGCGCAGGTGCCCGACGCGACGCTGTTTCCGCTGCTGATCGAGCAATTGATCGAGCAGGAACTGCTGACCCAGACCTATGCCGACCAACTCAGCAGGGCCGAGACCCTGATGCTGGAGAACGAGCGCCGCAATTTCATCGCCAACGCCGCGCTGATGCAGGTGGCGAATGCCGCGGTCACGCCCGAAAACCTTCAAACCGCCTATGCCGCCTTCGCTGAAGCCTTCGACCAGGGCGAGCCGGTGACCGAATACCGCGCCTCGCATATCCTGGTGCGCGAAGAGGACCGGCGTGACGCCGTGGTTGCCGCGCTGGCCGAAGGCCGTCCCTTCGCCGAGGTCGCGCAGGAATTTTCCATCGACGGGTCGGCCGCCCAGGGCGGTGATCTGGGCTGGTTTTCGGCCGGGATGATGATCCCTGCGTTCCAGGCTGCGGTCGAAGCCCTGCAACCCGGCCAGATTTCCGATCCGGTGCAGACCCAATTCGGCTGGCACGTGATTAATCTGATGGAAACCCGCGTGGCCTCTGTCCCGCCGCTCGAGGAAGTCAGCCAGGAACTGACCAACCAGTTGCAGCGCGATGCCACGCGCGCCGCCGTCGACACGCTGCGTGCGGACGCCCGCGTTGAAAATCTGTCCGGCGATCTGGATCCGGCGCTGCTCAGCCAGTTCGATCTGCTGGACGAATAAGCGCACAAGGCGTATTTTCAACGCCATCACCGGCCCGCGCCCCCCGGGGTGCGGGCTATTTTCGTGACGAAGGATTGCCCCAGATGGCCAGGAAGACCAAGAAAACCGACACGCCCAAAGCGTCGAAGCATCTCAAGAAGGCCAGGAAGTGGAAATCCCGCGCAAGGGCGCTGGCCGAGGAACTGCGCTCCCTGACCGCGCCCATGGCCAGAAAGGTCATCGTCTCGCCGCTGGCCCCCAAGGACGGGTTTCCGCCGTTGCCGGTCATTGCCGGCGTCGACTTCGCCACCGCGCAGGCGGGCGTGAAATACCAGGGACGCGCGGATGTCATGCTGGCCCGGCTGGCGCCCGGCAGCGTGGTCGCCGGCACCTTTACCCGGTCGGCCACGCGCTCGGCCTCGGTCAGGGACGCTCAGGCAAAGATCGGCGCGGGCAACGGGGCCGATCAGGGGGCCGCGATCCTGGTCAATTCGGGCAATTCCAATGCCTTTACCGGTGCGCGCGGCCAGGCCTCGGTCGAGGCGCTGACCACCGCATTGGCACAGAAAATGGGCATCCCCGCCACTCGCGTCTTTACCTCGTCCACCGGCGTGATCGGCGAACCGCTGCCGCATGAACGGATTGAGGCCAGGCTGGATGATCTGATCGCAGGGTTGCAGCCCGACACCATTGCCGGTGCCGCCCGGGCGATCATGACCACGGATACTTTCCCCAAGGGCGCGATGGCCACCTTCGAGGTTGACGGGAAGACGGTGCATATCGCCGGAATCGCCAAGGGCTCGGGCATGGTCGCACCGGACATGGCGACCATGTTGGTCTACATCTTCACCGACGCCAGGATCGGCCAGTCGCGGTTGCAGGGCGTCGTCAGCCGCCTGACGAAAAGCAGCTTCAACTGCATCACCGTCGACAGCGACACCTCCACATCCGACACGCTGCTGGTCGCGGCAACCGGTCAGGGCCCGGAAATCGGTGACATGCGCTCGGCCGCCGGACGCGCGTTCACCCGCGCCATGGACGCCGTGATGACGGACCTGGCACATCAGGTGATCCGCGACGGCGAAGGGGCGACGAAGTTCATCACCGTGACCGTGACCGGCGCGGCGGATGACGCCGATGCCCGACGCTGCGCCATGGCCATCGCCAATTCGCCGCTGGTCAAGACCGCCGTGGCGGGCGAAGACGCCAACTGGGGCCGCGTGGTCATGGCGGTCGGCAAATCCGGCGCCGCCGCCGACCGGGATCTGCTGTCGATCCGCTTTGGCGGCATCTCGGTCGCGCGCAACGGAATGGTGGATCCTGACTACACCGAAGCCGACGCGGCAGCCTACATGAAAGGCGATGAACTGGAAATCGGCGTCGATCTGGGGCTGGGCACAGGAAAATCCACGGTCTGGACCTGCGATTTGACGCATCGCTACATCGACATCAACGCCGATTACCGCTCCTGACCTGCCGACTTCATCTTGCCAAAAATACTCTGGGGGAATGCGGGCCAGCGGCCCGCATGGGGGCAACGCCCCCCTCCCCGCTTCGATGAAAGAATCCGCACATGAAAACCGTTCTCGTGTCCGCCGTCGCCCTGATCGACACCGACGGGCGGATCCTTCTGGCCCGGCGCCCTGAAGGCAAGTCGATGGCCGGCCTGTGGGAGTTTCCAGGCGGCAAGGTTGAACCGGGCGAAACGCCCGAAGTGGCATTGATCCGGGAACTGCACGAGGAACTGGGGATCGACACCTGGTCCTCGTGCCTGGCGCCGCTGACCTTCGCCAGCCACAGCTACCCCGATTTTCACCTGCTGATGCCGCTGTTCGCCTGCCGCAAATGGGCCGGCATCGTTACACCGCGCGAAGGACAGGCGCTCAAATGGGTGCGCGCCCGGGATCTGCGCGACTACCCCATGCCCCCGGCCGATATCCCGCTGATTCCGATCCTGCGCGACTGGCTCTGATCCTGCGAGACTGGCTCTGACCCCGCGCGCGGGCCCCTGGGCGATTGGTGAAAACGTATCTACAATCCGGTCGCGCGCGCGCAATAATAGCGTATCATTGAAACAAAGGCGGCCTTAATCATCTGAAAAATATGGCGTAATTGTGTCAAATTGCTGGAAACCCGGACTCAATTGTGGCAATATTCAGGCTACTGAGTAAGGGGAACACCATGCTTTCGACCATCATGATCGGCCATTACCTGAGCATCCAGGGGCAGTTTGTCCGCACCACGCCCAACGGGCTGATGGTGGTGCGCGTCGGCGACATGACCTATGCCGGCCGGCCGGTGAAAAAGACCGCGGCCTGATCTTCCGCGCAGCGAACCAACGGGTTCGAAGACGGGCGTCAACCACTCCAGGGGTTGGCGCCCTTTTTCATGGCATGCGGTCAACTGCAGGGCTTGAGTGTGCATCCGCGCGGCGATACCGTCGCGCCATGCATCCGCACCCCGCCCTGCCCCCGTTGTGCCGCCCGTCTGGCTGGGTATCGGTCTGGCGTCGGCTGGCGATGACCGGAACGCGAAATGCGCGCCGGGGGCCTTAGCCCGCCCCTTCACGCATTCCCACACCCGAGGTTCCCATGACCGATCCCTATGATCCCGCGCGCGACGGCGCGCAGATGGCCTTTGACGACCGCATGTCTTACGGCGACTACCTGTCGCTCGACGCCATCCTGACCGCACAGAACCCGCGCACCGGCGCGCATGACGAAATGCTGTTCATCATCCAGCACCAGACCAGCGAGCTGTGGATGCGGCTGGCCTTGCATGAACTGAACGCCGCGCGCGCGCATCTGGAGCAGGGCGAAACGCGGCTGGCTTTCAAGATGCTGGCCCGCGTGGCGCGCATCTTCGAGCAGCTCAACAACGCGTGGGACGTTCTGCGCACCATGACGCCCAGCGAATACACGCATTTCAGGCAAGGGCTGGGGGAATCGTCGGGCTTTCAGTCCTGGCAATACCGGCTGATCGAATTCGCTGTCGGCAACCGCAACCCGGCGATGCTGCGCCCGCATGAGCACCGCGCCGACATCCTGGCGCTGTTGCAGTCGGAACTGGCGCGCCCGTCGCTTTATGACACCGCGCTGCGGCTGCTGGCCAAGGCGGGCCTGCCCGTGCCGTCCGAGGTTCTGAACCGCGATGTGCGGCAGCCATGGCAGGTCAGTGCTGGTGTCAAAGCTGCGTGGCAGACCGTCTACGAGCACCCGCAGTCGCATTGGGAACTATACGAACTGGCCGAAAAGCTGGTGGATTTCGAAGATTATTTCCGCCGCTGGCGTTTCAACCATGTGACCACGGTGGAACGCGTGATCGGCTTCAAGCGCGGCACCGGGGGCACCGCCGGCGTGCAGTATCTGCGCCGGATGCTGGAGGTCGAACTGTTCCCGGAATTGTGGCATCTGCGAACCGAACTGTGAGGCACACCACACCATCGGACCGCGCAAGAGCCCCATTGCCCGGTCTCCGGGCCGTCCCGCAATCCGCCGGGTTTACGGCGCGGGGGTCAGCGCGTGCCCGAACAGCGCCGACAGCCGGTGCACATCCTCGACAAATTCGGCATAGGCGATGCCCGGGCGCTTGAGCCCGTGCAGCGCCGCGATGATCGTGCGGGCGACGCCCTCGGCATCGGCGCCGTCCGGGCGCAGCGTCACGGTCCCGGCCTCGGCTTCGCTGCGCAACCAATCGGCCAGCAACGTGACAAACCGCGCCTCGCCGCTGTCGATCAGGTCAGCGCATTGGGACAGATGGGCATCCAGCAATTCCGCACCATGGGGCGAGTCCATCAGCGCCTGCATCTCGGGGCCTGTCTTGATCGCCGACACCACATCCATCGCCTGTGCGGGCGGCAGACCAGGGGTCAGCGCCGCGTCCAGAAAGGTCGCCATCCGCGAGAAATAGGCCTGCAACAAGGTGCGAAATACGTCCTCCTTGTTGCGAAAATGCATATACAGCGCCGCCCGCGACATACCCGAAGCCGTGGCGATATCTTCCATCGCCGTGCGCCGGTAGCCATACAGGCGAAACGCCTCGAACGCCGCGAGCAGGATCGCGTCGCGGCGGGTATCTGAGGCGGGGGCTCGGGCGGTGGTGACGGCCATTTTCACGGTCTGACAGTATGCGTAGATTTTGTCAATTTACATCCTGACATTCTGAGCCTATTTTGTCATGAAGCCATAATCGCCTCCACCGGAGCCCGGCATGACAACACATCTGACGATCAACGGATCCCCGCGCAGCACGGACGCGCCAGGCGACGTGCCCTTGTTGTGGGTGCTGCGCGATGAAATCGGCCTGACCGGCACCAAATACGGCTGCGGCGTGGCGGCCTGCGGGGCCTGCACGGTGCATATCGACGGCGAAGCCGTGCGCAGTTGCCAGATTGCGCTGGCCGATGTCTGGGGGCCGGTGACCACCATCGAGGGGCTGGGCACGCCCGCGGCCCTGCATCCGCTGCAAGACGCCTGGATCCGGCATCAGGTGGCGCAATGCGGCTATTGCCAGTCCGGTCAGATCATGCAGGCCGCCGCGCTGCTGGCAACGACACCGACCCCCACGGATGCCGACATCGACAGCGCCATGGCCGGCAACCTGTGCCGCTGCGGCACCTACGGGCGGATCCGTGCGGCGATCCATGACGCGGCCGCGGTCATGGCGGAGGGGGCGTGATGGGCAAACTGGGCACGATCACCCGCCGCAGCTTTCTTGTCGCCTCGGTCGCGGTTGCCGGCGGGGTGGCGTTTGGCGTCTACAAGATTCGCCAACCGGTGCCCAATCCGTTGACCCCCCAGGACGGCACGGCACTGAACGCTTTCCTGGTGATCGACGCGGATGGCATCACCGTGGTCTCGGGCCGCGCGGATATGGGACAGGGCGCGCAAACCACGCTGGCGGCCATGGTCGCCGAGGAACTCGACGTGCCGTGGCAAAGCGTGAAGATCGCCCATGGCCCGGCCTCGGCGGCCTATTACAACGGCGCCCTGCTGGAAAGCGCGGTGGGCGGATTCGACTATGAGCGCGCGGCGTGGCGGCGGTCGCTTGGCGCGGCATTGGGACAGGTCGGAAAGCTGTTCGGCACGCAGATCACCGGCGGATCCACCAGCATGCGCGACGGCTGGGGCAAGATGCGCCATGCCGGGGCCAGCGCGCGCGAGGCGCTGAAACTGGCGGCGGCCGAGCGGCTGAATGAACCCGTCGAAACCCTGCGCACGCAAGACGGATCGGTGATCGCGCGCGATGGCACCAGCCTGACCTATGCGGAACTGGCCGAGGCCGCCGCCCGCGTCGACCCGCCACAAGTGGATCCGCGTCCGCGTTCGGACTGGCGGCTGCTGGGCACCGCCCTGCCCCGCCCGGACATCCCCGCCAAATCCACGGGAACCGCCAATTACGGCATCGATACCCGGCTGCAGGGGATGAAATTCGCCACGATCCGCATGTCGCCCCGGCTGGGCGGCGCGATGCTGCGCTTCGACCCGGCCCCGGCGCTGGCGATCGAAGGCGTTGAGCGGGTGATCGACCTGGGCACCGGCATCGCCGTCATTGCGCGCAACACGTGGCTGGCCTTTCAAGGGGCGCAGGCTGCGCAAATCGACTGGGGTCCGGCCCCCTACCCCGCCACCAGCGCCGAAATCGACACCGCCCTGGTCGCCGGGTTCGACACCGATCCCGACATCACCGGGCGCGATGACGGTGACGCCGATGGCCCCCATTCCGGCACCGTGATCGAGGCCGAATACCGCCTGCCCTTCCTGGCCCACGCGACGATGGAGCCGATGAACGCCACCGCGCTGTTTACCGGCGACGCGCTGGATCTGTGGTCCCCCAGCCAGGCGCCGATCGGTCAGCGCGATGCGGTCGCCGCAGCCGTCGGCCTGCCATCCGCGGCCGTGACCGTGCACACGACCATGATGGGCGGCGGCTTCGGGCGACGCATCGAATACGACTATTCGGTGCTGGCGGCGCGCGTCGCGCAGGCCATGCCCGGCACGCCCGTGCAAGTGACCTGGTCGCGCGAAGAGGACATGACGCATGACTTCTACCGACCGGCGGCGATTGCCCGTCTGCGCGGCGTGGTCAATGACGGTCAGGCGGTGGTCATGGATGCCCGGCTTTCAACGCCCGGCTTGCTGGACCCGTTGCTCAGGCGCTGGGTCGGGGTTTCGCCGCCGGTCGGGGACAGCACCATCATCGAAGGACTGGCGGATCAACCCTACGCGATCCCCAATTACCGGATGCGCGGCCACGCGGTCGATCTGGGTGTGCCGGTCGGTTTCTGGCGCTCGGTCGGGTCCAGCTACAACGGCTTCGTGCATGAAAGCTTCATCGATGAACTGGCCCATGCGGCGGGCCGGGATCCGATTGCATTCCGGCTGGACCTGGCGCGCCCGAAAAGCGCCGCTGCCGCCGGCGTGCTGGACGCGGTGCGCGAGATGTCGGGATGGGACGGCGACAAACCCGTCGGCACCGGGCGCGGGGTGGCAATGACCTGGTCGTTCGGCACGCCGGTCGCGCAGGTTGTCGAGGTGCGCGACGAAGGCGGGGCGATCCGCATCGCCCGCGCCTGGGTTGCCTGCGACACGGGGGTTGTGCTGGATCCGGGCATCCTGAGCGCGCAGATGGCGGGCGGCCTGATCTTCGGCCTGTCCGCCGCGGTGCACGGGCAGATCACCTTCGGCGACGGGATGGTCGAACAGTTGAACTTCCCCGATACCGATGTGCTGCGCATGTCCGGCGCACCGCAGATCGAAACGCGACTGCTGGAGGCCAACCCGCATCTGGGCGGCGGTGGCGAACCCGGCACCCCCCCGGCCGCGGCGGCACTGGCCAACGCGCTGTTCGATCTGACCGGAATCCGCGCGCGCAGCCTGCCGCTGGATCGGCAGTTCAGTTTCGTGCTGTAAGGCGACGGGCGGCGGCGCGGGAAACCCCGCGTCTCAAGGCGCGCGAAGGATGGTGATCCAGGTTTCGCCGTAGCGACGCTGGTCCAGCAGTTCGAACCCTTCGGGCGCGGGTTGCGGGGCGTTTTCTTCCCAGACGAGTGTCGCGCCCGCGGCCAGCCATGCGCCCGCCTGCGCCGAGGACAGGGCCAGCGCACCCAGCCCCTTGCCATAGGGCGGATCCAGGAACACCAGCCCGAAGCCAGGCCCGCGATTGTCCCCCAGATCGGTGGCGTTGCGCCGGTAAAGCCGCGTCACGCCCATCGCCCGCAGCTTTTCAATATTCGCCCGGATCAGCGCGCGCGCGGCCGCGCCGTCATCTACCAGCGTGATCTGCGTGGCCCCGCGCGACAGGGCTTCCAGCCCCAGCGCGCCGGTGCCGGCAAACAGGTCCAGCACCCGCTGGCCGGATACCAGATTGCCCCAGCGCCCCTGCGCCAACATGTTGAACAGCGCCTCGCGCACGCGGTCCGACGTGGGGCGCAGATGCGCCGCACTATCGCCCGCACCGACATCCGCCAACACCGTGCCGCGATGCGTGCCGCCAACGATCCTCATGCCTTCAGCAGGGCCTTGAGGTCTGTCGCGGGGTCGGCAATCAGCGCCGGATCCGGGGATTTTCCGCCTTCCAGCAGGCGCTTGCCAACCATGTAGGCGCGTGGATCGTTCATCGCATCGACCGACAGAAACCGATCGCCCGCGAAATACCAATGGCTGCGCGCCGCGTCGGTCTGACGGGTGATGATGCGGTCATAACCGGTGTTCAGACCGGCGATTTGCAGCTTCATGTCGTATTGATCCGACCAGAACCATGGCATCGGCACATAGGGCTGACCCGCGCCCAGCATGTTCGCGGCCACCGCTTCGGCCTGATCGATCGCGTTCTGAACACTTTCCAGCCGGGTCCGCGCGCCCTGATAGACGAAGGACGCGCAATCCCCGGCGGCCCAGATCGCCGGGTCCGATGTGCGGCCAAGTTCATCCACCGCGATGCCGTTGTCCAGCGTCACACCGGCCTGCGCGGCCAAGCCACCGGCTGGCACCACGCCGATCCCCACAATCACGAAATCCACATCCAGAACGCTGCCATCGGCCAGTTCGGCGCCGGTGACGCGGGCCTCGCCGGTCAGCCGCGTCAGGCCGACCCCTTCGCGGATGGTGACGCCGTGCGCGCCGTGCAGATCCCGCACGAAACCCGCCGTTTCAGGTGACGCCACGCGCCCCAGGATGCGCGGTGCGGCCTCGATCACCGTAACTGACAGCCCTTTTTGCGCGGCGACGGCGGCGGCCTCCAGCCCGATATACCCGCCGCCCACGATCAACACCCGGCGCCCCTCGGTGAATTCACCGGCCATGGCGTCGATATCGGACAGGCGGCGCACCGCGTAGACACCCTGCAAATCGCCGCCGATAGCGGCCGGCAGGCGGCGAGGCTCGGCGCCGGTGGTCAGTGCCAGTTGCTCATAGGGCAGCGCCTCATCGCCCAGCCACAGGCTCCGTTGCGCAGCGTCGATCCGGGTTACCTGCGCGCCCATGCGCAGGGTGATCTCGTGATCGGCGTAATACTCTTGTGGGCGCAGGAACAGGCGCGACAGTTCCATCTTGCCCAGCAGATAGGCCTTGGACAAGGGCGGGCGCTGATAGGGCGGAACGGGTTCATCGCCGATCAAGGTCAGATCGCCGGCATACCCCAGCGCCCTGAGCTTCGCGACCAGCGAGGCCCCCGCCTGACCGGCGCCGACAACCACGATTCCAGCCATTGCGTTCTCCTGTTGTTGATACCCACTGGCGGGCTTGTCTTGTCGTTCTATATCGCACAGAGATTGTCAAACCCAGTTCGCTGAACCTTACAGGAGTTGAATTCCATGCCCATGAGTGTCGGAAGCCGTCTGCCCGAGGCCACCTTTGTCCGTTTGGGCGAAAAGGGCCCCGAGGACGTTTCGCTGAGCAGCCTGACCGCAGGGCGCAAGGTTGTGATCTTTGCCGTGCCCGGCGCGTTCACGCCCACATGCCATTCGGCGCATGTGCCCGGTTTCATTGCCAGCATGGACGCGCTGAAGGCCAAGGGCGTGGACGACGTGATCTGCATATCGGTCAACGACGCGCATGTGATGCGCGAATGGGGGGCCCAGACCGGCGCGACGGACGCGGGAATCAAGATGCTGTCAGACGGCACCGGCGCCTTCGCCAAGGCGATGGACATGGCATTTGACGCGGCGGTTGTCGGCATGATGGGGCGCTCGAAGCGCTATGCGCTGGCCGCCGAGGACGGGGTCATCACGGTGTGGCACCCCGAAGAAACGCGGGGCTGCGAAATGTCTGGCGGCCCGGCCATGGTTGCCGCGCTCTGATACGGGATCCGGGGGGCCATGCGCCCCCCGCGGTCTTATTGCGCCTGCCCCGCGGCCATACGGTCCATGGCGCGGGCCAGGTCGGTATCCAGCACGGTCAGCCCCTTGACGTCATGGGTGGTCAGCAGGACCGTGACCCGGTTGTAGGTGTTGCGCCATTCGGGGTGGTGATCCAGCTTTTCGGCCTCTAGCGCTGCGCGCGTCATCCAGCCGAACGCGGCGCTGAAATCCTTGAAACGGTAGGTCTTGGTCACGGCGTCGCGCTCGACCTCATGGGTCCAGCCGGCTGTCGCCAGGTCCGCGAGGGCGCTTTCTCGCTCGGAGCCGGTCAATCGGGCAGGTCGCATGGCGTGCTCCTTGGGTTTGTGACAGGGCGGGACCGGTGGTCACCGATGCAGATCCCGCACAATGCGAGCGAAGCGCACATCATGGCGGATCCCCGGAGCCGCGTCCCTCGGGTTTTCGCATCGAAAAGAGGCTCGATCAAGGGCCCGCGTCCCCGCCATCGGGCCGCCGGAACGGCGCGAAGGTGTTCAGATACTCCATGTCGTCCTCGACGGCGCGCCCTTCGCGTTGCAGGTACTCCTCGACCGCCCTGGCAAAGCCCGAATTGGCGAACCAGTGCAGCGAATGCACCGGCGTCGGCAAATAGCCGCGCGCCAGCTTGTGCTCGCCCTGCGCGCCGGCCTCGACCCGTTTCAGACCCTGCGCCAGCGCCCAGTCTATCGCCTGATAATAGCACAGTTCGAAATGCAGGCAGGGGTGATCTTCGATGCAGCCCCAGTATCGCCCGAACAACGTGTCCCGCCCGATGAAATTCAGCGCCCCGGCGACAGGCCTGCCATCACGCAGCGCCAGCATCAGCACCATGTCGTCGCGCAGCGTTTCCTGCACGATAGCAAAGAAGGCGCGCGTCAGGTAGGGGCGGCCCCATTTGCGGCTGCCGGTATCTTGGTAGAAGGTCCAGAACGCGTCCCAATGCTCGGGTTGCAGGTCATCGCCCGTCAGGGCAACGATCTGCCCGCCGAAACCCTGCGCCTGCATGCGCTCGCGCCGAATGGCCTTGCGCTTGCGCGACGACAGGGCCGACAGGAACCCGTCAAAATCACCGTAACCCGCGTCCTGCCAATGGAATTGCTGCGTGACCCGGTGCAGGAACCCTTCCTGCACGCCCAGCGCGGCCTCGTCTGCGGTGCAAAAGGTGATGTGGGCCGAGGACAGGTCATTTCCGGCGGTGATGTCCTTGAGCGCGCGCAACAGGATGGGCCGCAATTCGGGCGGCCCCAGCAGGCGCGCGCCGGTGGCCGGCGTGAACGGAACCGCCGATTGCAGCTTGGGGTAATAGGACCCGCCTGCGCGCTGCCAGGCTTCGGCAAAGGCGTGATCGAAGATGTATTCGCCCTGGCTGTGCGCCTTGGCATAAAGCGGCATGGCGGCCAGCAATCGTCCGTCCTGATGCAGGCTCAGATGCTTTGCCTCCCACCCGGTGCCCGGCCCGACCGAGCCGGACGCCTCGAGCGCCGACAGGAACCGATGCGTGGTGAACGGATCCACCGGTCGGTCGATGGCCGCGCCGGTCAGGGCATCCCAGTCGCGGGCGGGTATCTGGTCGATGGCATCGTTGATCGCAATCTGCACGCTGTTCCCTTCGCTGGGTGCCGCAAACCTGTCCACGCAAGCGGTCAGGTCAAGGGATGGGCGGCAAATACTGCTCGAACGTGATGTTCTGCGCGATCTCGCGCGCCTGGGCCTCCTGCGCGGCGGATTTGATCGTCCAGCACAACACCGCAGCACCCGCAGCTTTCAATTCCGCAACGCGCGGGTTTTGCAGGTCTTCCCAATCGTGCGAGATGAACGCCGCCCCAACGTCGTCGTAATCCGCGATCGCGGCCAAACGGAGGCGATGGGCTTCGGCGGCCGCGGTGTCCGGAAAATCCGCGCGGGGGAAGGCATCGGTCGTCAACCCGCGCGGGACCTGCGGAACAAGCCGCGACATCGTGCCAATCATCGAGGGGTTGTAGGACATCACAGCCACCGGGCCGAAATAGCCGGTCAGCGCCTGAGCCGTTGCCTGTTCCAGCCGCCCGTTCGTGGGGCCCATCACGCCCGATTGATCCTTGAGTTCGAGCAGCAAGGGCACGCGCCCGCCCACCAAATCCAACACCTGCACCAGCGTTGGCATCGGCTCTTTGCTGTCACCCAGCCCGACACGTTGCAGCGCCGCCGCCGTCAGCCCCGAGACGGGTCCGGTGGCGGCGGTCATCCGCTCCAACGTGCCGTCATGAAACACCATCGCCACGCCATCGGCGCTGATCTGCACGTCGACTTCGATCCCGTAGCCCGCAGCCACGGCGGCGCGCACCGCAGCCGCCGAGTTTTCGGGGCGTCCCTGCGCGCGGTCATGCAGCGCACGGTGCGCCAGCGGACGCCAGAGGAAGCTGTCTGGCAAGGCGGGGCGCATCACTTGACCTCGAAAATCGCCTCGATCTCGACCGCGACGCCCAACGGAAGGGAGACGACCCCCACCGCCGAGCGCGCGTGGCGACCGGCTTCGCCCAGCAGGTCCACCAGCAGATCGGACGCCCCGTTGATGACCTTCGGCTGATCGGTGAAATCAGACGTGCAATTGACGAAACCGACCAGTTTGACCACCCGTTCAAGGCGGGACAGATCACCATCCACAGCGGCGCGCAACTGCGCCAGCAGCGACAGGGCGCAGTGCTGCGCCGCCTCGGCGCCCTGTTCGATGCTCATGTCGGCGCCCAGTTTGCCGCGGATCAACCCGCCGCTGCCCTGGCTCATCTGCCCGGACACGAATACCTGTTGGCCGCTTTTCACCCAGGGCACATAATTGGCCGCCGGGGCCGGGGCATCGGGCAGGGTGAGCCCCCGTTCGGCAAGGCGGGTTTCCAGGGCGTGGGGCATCGCGGACCTCCTGTTGATGTGCCGGCAGGTAAGCACGTTTGGCGGGGCAGGAAAAGCCCCGCCCTTGTGTCAGGGGTCACGCATGGCGCGGTTGAACTGCTCGGCGATCGGGGACAGGAAATAGGCCAGCGGCGTGCGGGCACCCGTGGACAAGAATGCCTGCGCCGACAGGCCCGGCAGGACAGGCAGATCCTGGATCGTGCGCAGGGCATCCGGCGTCAGTTCCATATCGACCCTGAAAAAGGGAACACCGGTGCGATCGTCGCTGAAGGTTGCGGCCGAAATGGCGGTGACAACGGCGTCGAGCCCGGAAAGCGTCGCATCCATCCCGGGGAACTGGACCGTCGCGACCTGGCCCACATGGACATCGTCGATGTCCTGGGGGCGCACCCTGAACGTAAGCCGCGGCGTTTGTGATCGCTCAAGGACCTGCATCAGCGGCTCTCCCGGTCGCAGCACCATGCCGTCGGCCATCGGCACCATGCCGTAAATCACCCCGGCGACCGGTGTGCGGATTTGCAGCAACGCCCGGCGTTCGGCGAGAGCCGCGCGCCGGGCAGTCAACTCGACCAGTTGCGCGCCCGTTTCGGCCAGAAGGCCGATCGCCTCATCCCGACGCGAGGCGCGCAACGCCTCGATCTGATGCCCGATATCCGCCACCAGGCCGCGCAATTCGGATGCGCGCGCGCTCAGCGCGGCGCGGCGCCCCTCCAGACGGACCGCCTCGCGCTCCAGCGCGGTCACGCGCGACATCTGGGTCAGGCCGCGGTCTTGCAGGTCGCGCTGTTGCGCCAGTTCGGCAGCCAACAGCGCCGCCTCGAGCACCATGGCCTCGTCCTGGGCGCCAAGCCCCAGGATCTGCGCCTCGGTCTGGGCCTGCCGATCGGATAGTTGCTCTAGCTGGCGGCCCTGCGCCTCGCGCCGGGCGTCGAACAGGCGGCGCTGAGCCGCCATCACCTCGGACCCCTGCGCGAGCGGGACTTCCGGCATGGAAGGCCAATCGGTGTCGTCGCGCTCGGCAGTCAGGCGCAGACTGCGGGCGCGCGCTTCCTCCAGCTGGCCGGTAACCAGATCCCACTGCATCTCCACATTGGGGTCTTGCAGTCGGATCAGCACCTGACCGGCCACCACCTCCTGCCCCTCGCGCACCGCAACCTCGGCCACCATCCCCCCCTCGGAGTGCTGGATAAACCGACGGTTCGACGATGTGTCCACTTCGCCGGTTGCCAGAACCGCGCCGTCGATCGGCACTGCCGCGGCCCACACACCGAAACCGATCATCAGGATGGCCGCGCTTACGGATCCGACCCAGACCGGGGCGCGCGCGCTGATCGGGTCCGCGCGGCTCATGGCGCCGCGCGCGGGCCGGTCGAGACCAGCGCCATGTGATTGCGGACCGATTCGCGCAGCACCGTCTCGCGCGGACCGAACGCCACCTGTGCCCCGGCTTCCAGCACCAGTAGCGAGTCGCATTCGGCGATCGCACCCGGGCGATGCGCCATGACCAGCACCACGGCGCCGCGCGCCTTGAGCGCCCGGATCGCCCCGTTCAGGCAGGCGGACCCCGCCGCATCCAGATGGGCATTGGGTTCATCCAGGATCACCAGCGGCGGATCGCCGAACAAGGCCCGCGCCAGGCCAAGGCGCTGCGCCTCGCCCCCCGAGAACCGGTATTCGCCGGGATGAAGGCGGGTCCGGTATCCGTCTGGCAGGGCAGTGATGACCTCATGCATCCCGGCCAGACGCGCGGCGCGTTCGATCTCTGCCTGATCGGGGCTGGGACAGAAGCGGGCAATGTTGTCGGCAACCGTGCCGTCCAGCAGCGCCACCCGCTGCGGCAGATACCCCAGGGCACGGCCCACGGGCCGGGGAATGGGCAGCACCGTATCGCCCAGCCTGAGAGCGCCGGCGATTACCGGGACGGCCCCGACCAAAGCGGCGGCAAGGGTGCTCTTGCCCGAGCCACTGGGCCCGATCACGCCAAGCGCGCCACCTTGCGGCACTTCGAACCCCTTGAGCCGCAGGATCGGAACGCCGCCAGCGGCCGGGGTCACGATGACATGTTGCGCCAGCAAGGGCCCGGGACGGACCGCAGACGCCGCCGCGCCGATGGCCGGCGGCGTCCATCGCTGCAACCGGACCTCGATCCGGCGCCATGCAGCCCAGGCCGCACGGATCCCCGGCCATTGGGTGGCCAGGGTTTCAACGGGCATCAGCGCCCGGCCCATCAGGATGGACGCGGAGACGATCACTCCGCCCGAAGCGCTTCCGCGAATCACCAGCAACGCGCCCAGTGCCAGAACAGAGGACTGCATCAACAGCCGGAAGGATCGCGCCAGTGCGCCGTCGATGGCGCTGCGATCGGACGCCGTCAGCAAGGCGCCCAGCGCCGCGTCCCGCTGCGCCTGCCAGCGATCCGCCAGCGGCTGATCCATACCCAGTGCGGACAGGCTGAGGAGATCCGCATCCAGCGCCGAAACCAGTGATTCGGCCTCGCGCCCGGCGACCTGGGCGCGCGCCAGGGGCGCCCGGGCCCGCCAATGCCCGACAAGCGCCAGCAGCACCAGGGCAAGGCCGCCAAAGGTTGCCAACACCCCCAGCAATGGGTGGAAGAAGAACAGCAACGCCAGAAAGGCAAAGGTCCAGGGGGTATCCAGCATCGCCAGAACAGCGGGCGAGGACAGAGTCCTGTGGACGATTTCCAGGTCCTGCAGGGCACAGCCCCCCGGGCCGAAAACGTCGGACCGGGGGCCATGTTGCAAACGCCCGTCCAATAGCCGGCGTTCGAGTTTCTTGCGTAGCCGCGCGGCGATGCGGATCAAGATGCGGCTTCGCGCGGAGTCAAGAAGCGCCATCATCGCATACAGAAAGATCACAAGCGCAAACAACACCGCCAATGTGGGAACGGAACTGCTGGGCAGCACCCGTTCATAGACCTGCAGCATGAACAACGGCCCGGTCAGCATCAGCAGATTGGTCAGCGCGCCGAAAATCAGCACCGGAGCCCAGAGCCGGCTGAACCGCCAAGGTCGCACATCGCCGTTTCGGAGCATACCTGCACCCATCCAAAGACACCGCTTGAGTTGCCTTCATCCCATGGCGGCCTATAAGCTGGAGGATAGGGACCAACTGCTATCATTCAGTAAACGGCCATGGAGTATCAGGTGTTGCGGATCACAGGGGTAGGGCTGGCGGCGCTGGCATTGATCGCACTGGCCGGTTGCAATCTGGCTCGGACCCCTGCTGCCGGGACAAATGATCCGTATGAGACCGCCAACCGCGCGCAGTTCGACGCCAATCTGGCGCTGGACCGGGCATTGTCCGGTGCCCCGGCTTCTGCATCCGATCCCGCACCGGGTGCCCAGACTGGCGCCGCGGGCCAGGGGACGGCCACAGCCGTTGCCCAGGGCGCGGGCGATGGCGCGATGGCACTTGCCGAACCCCCGCGCCCATCCCCGTTTCGTCGCGGGATCCGGAATTTCGGGGCGAATCTGGGCATTCCGGGGACGATCCTGAACGACCTGTTGCAGATCCGCCCCGACCGGGCGGCGGAAAACACCCTGCGGCTGGTGGTCAATTCCACCATCGGTCTGGGCGGGTTGTTCGATCCGGCCGGGGCGATGGGACTTTACGGGCGCCGGTCGGATTTCGGAGAGACGCTGCACCGATGGGGCGTGGGCGAAGGGGCCTATGTCGTGCTGCCGGTTCTGGGCCCGTCCACCGAACGGGACGCCGCCGGCATGGTTGTCGACATGGTTATCGACCCGCTTCGTTTCGTGCTGCCGCGCAATGAATATTACGGCAGCCTGCTGGCGCGCGGCGCGGGGCGCTTCGCCACACTGGCGGAAAACGCCGATCTGCTCGACGCAAATGTGATAGACACGACAGACCCCTATGCGCAGGCAAGGCTTCTCTATCTGCAAACGCGCCGCTATCATCTGGGGATTGAAATCGAAGACGAGGTCATTGATCCCTATGCCGAATTTCTCGACTGATCGCCGCCAGGTCATCGCCGGGCTTGCCGGTATCTCAACGGCGTGGGTGTTGCCACTGCCCGCCGCAGCGATGACCGAGGCCGAGGCCAACGCGCTGATCGGACGGGTGATGAATGACATTCAAAGCATCATCAACTCCGGTGCGTCGGAGGCCCGGATGATTCAGCGATTCGAAGGGATCTTCGACATTTACGGCGATGTTCCGATCATCGCTCGCTCGGCACTGGGACCACCGGCGCGCGCGGCCAGCAGCAGCCAGATGCGCGCGTTCGCCGAGGCCTTTCGCGGGTATCTTTCGCGCAAATACGGGCGCCAGTTCCGGGAATTCATCGGCGCAAGCGTCGAAGTCACCGGCGCGCGGGAATTACGCAGCTTCTGGGAGGTGGATTCGACCATGCGCCTGCGCAGCCAGGCGCCGTTCGAGGTGCGCTGGCATGTCTCCGACCGCAGCGGCAGCAACCGGTTCTTCAACCTGATAATCGAAGGCGTCAACGTGCTGGCGGCAGAGCGCCAGGAAATCGGCAACATGCTGGAACGCCGGGGCGGTGATCTGAACCGGATGATCGAGGATCTGCGGCAAGCTGGCTGAACCGGCGCGGGGCTTGTGCTTGCGCCGTGCGCGCCTTCGGGGCGGTCAGTTGCCGCCCAGAATGCCGTTCAGGACCCCCAGGATCGAATCCGCCAGGGACGGCGCCGCACCGCCCTGACCGCCCGCGCCACCCGTGCCGCGCGTGGTCGGGGGGTCCAGTTCCGGGCGCTGCGGGACGGTCATGGGCAAGGGGCGCAAGGGGACATTCTGATGGATGCGCACCATGGTCTCGCGCCAGATCTGGGCGGGCAGGCCGCCGCCGGTGATTCTGGTCAGCGAGCTGTTGTCATCGTTGCCGATCCAGACTCCGACCACGTAATCAGCCGTGAAGCCGACGAACCAGGCATCGCGCGAAGCCTGCGTGGTGCCGGTCTTTCCCGCCGCCTCGCGCCCGTCTGGCAGGGCCGCACGGCGCCCGGTGCCATGCGGCGCCTCGATCACCTGCGACATCATCCAGATCAGGCGCTGCGCCGCGTCTTCGCTGATAACCCTCTCTTGAATGCCGCTGCCAATTCGCATCAGGGGCGTGGAATCGCCCGCCAGCGTCAGCGATGTGAAGCCATAAGGTTGCACGGAACTGCCCCCGTTCAGGATGCCGGCATAGGCGGCGGTCATTTCCAGCAAGGTTGCCTCGGAAGCCCCAAGCGCCAGCGCCGGTCCTTCGGCCAGGTCCGAATTCAGGCCAAAGGCGTTCGCCGCCTGGCGCACCCGGTCGCGGCCCATCGCTTCCGAGATGCGCACGGCGGGGATGTTTCGGGACCGGGCCAGGGCCTCGGTCAGAGTCATCATCCCCAGAAAGTCATTGCTGTAATTGCGCGGCGTCCAGGGGCCGGATCCGGGCACGTCAAGGGTCAGGGGCGTGTCTTCGACAAGGTCATAGGGTTCATAGCCCATCTCCATCGCCAGCGCATAGACGAAGGGTTTGAAGGCTGATCCGGTCTGGCGCCGCGCCTGCGCGGCGCGGTTGAACCCGCCGGGCAGATAGTCCCGCCCGCCAACCATGCCGCGCACGGCGCCGTCCGCGGACATCACCAGCACCGCCACCTCGGCCTGCGATTGGGCGAAGGCTTCATTGCTGTAGGCGCTCTCCATTGCGGCCTCGGCGGCGTTCTGAACCAGTGGGTCCAGGGTCGTCTGGATGAGCACGTCCTCGGTCGTGTTGCGGGTCAGCCAGGCGGGCCCGGTGCGCATCACCCAATCGGCAAAGAAGCCGCCCATCGGGCTTTCGGCCGCGACGCGCAGCGTTGCCGGGTTGGCGCGGGCCTGGGCCAGTTCGGCCGGTGTCAGGTAGCCCTGTTCGGCCATCAGGCCCAGCACCACGCCGGCCCGGTCCTGCGAGCGTTGCAGGTTGCGCGTGGGCGCATAGCGCGAGGGCGCGACCAGAAGGCCGGCCAGCATTGCCGCCTCGGACGGCGAAACCTGCGCCGCCGGGCGCCCGAAATACCGCTGGGCCGCCGCTTCGAACCCGCGTGAGCCAGCCCCCAGAAACGCCCGGTTGATATAGATGGTCAGGATCTGGGCCTTGGTGAAGCGCAATTCCAGAGCGAAAGCGTAGGGCAATTCCTGAATCTTTCGCCAGAGTGTGCCTTCACGGCAATCGGCCTCGTAAGCGGCCTCATCCTCCCAGACATCGGGATCAAAGGGTCTGCCCAGGCACAGCAGCTTGGCCACCTGCTGCGTGATGGTCGAACCGCCTGCCCCGCTGAACGGACCGCGCCCATCGGCCATGTTCGAACGGATCGCCCCCAGGATCCCGCGTGGACTGACGCCGACATGTGAATAGAAGCGCCGGTCCTCGGTGGCGACAATGGCATTGCGCAGATGGGGCGATACGGATTCGGATGAGGTGAAGCCGCCGAAGTTCTCGCCGCGCCAGGCGAAGGGTTCGCCATCGGCGTCCAGCATCGTCACCGACCCGCGCGCGCGCCCGTCCAGCATCTCGGTCAGGTCGCCGGGCATGGTGGTGTAGAAATAGAAGGTCGCCGCCGCCATCGCCAGCGTTGCCACCGCCGTGACGCGCCACAGCACCCCCCAGACCACGC
>TARA_R110002073_G_scaffold139640_6_pt1 | contig 29345 bp, 20 predicted proteins | sample TARA_R110002073 | Tara Oceans TARA_R110002073 (sample SAMEA4397174) | marine metagenome | biome: Polar Biome; feature: [DCM] deep chlorophyll maximum layer (ENVO:01000326); material: water (ENVO:00002006), including particulate matter (ENVO:01000060) such as... | depth 40 m | reverse complement strand
CCAGTTCGATCTCGTAAAAATCGAGCTGGGCGGCATAATCCCCCAGCGCCTTCGCGGTGAAATTGAGCTGCCAACGCTCAAAACGCGGAACAATATCTTCGCCTTCGCCCTCGGGGCCCGGCGGACGGCTATCCCCTTTGCCGGTGCCGGTGGTCGAAGCGGTCGCATTGGTATTCATCGTGTCGAGTGTCGCCGCGACGTTGCTGACCGCATCGGTCACCGCTTCGATGGTGTCCTGCAGCGTCGGCTCCATCAATTCCTCGACCTCCTCGGCTCCCGGCGGCTCGAAGTCTCGTTCGAAGCCCTCGGCATTTTCCCCACGTCCGGCCGGATTTTCGATGATCGGCTTGATCGCTTGCGGCGGAAACGACATCCGGCTGGTCAACCAAACGATGAACAACATCAGCACAAAGGTGCCAATAAAGAGGATCAACGCGGTAAACAGCGAGGTGACCAGATCAAATTTACTGGTGCGAAGCTTCTCGCGTTCGAGACGACGCTCCTCGCGCAGCTCCTCTAACGAGGGCGATTGTGAATGATGATCAGCGACAGCGGACGACATCGTTTACCTACACGACAGAAGCAAAAACAAGAAACTCACGCGAATCGATAGACGAAAAGCCTATCTCGAAGACAAGTCGGTTACAAATCGTAATCGATAAAGACGTAACCGGGGTTAAACTTTCGGTACCATTCTCGCCATTGCATCTGAGCCTGCGTGACCTCCGACTTATTTGGCTTGTCCGGCATCCCGAACCCCTCAAAACGCCGACTGATGAACCGCAACCCATCGCGAGCATAACGGGGAACCGACGGATCGGGATCGCTCAGCGCAAAGATCAGCGTCGGCACGACTCTCATCTCATCACTTTGGCCGAGCAAGCGAGCGGCGACACGGCGCGCCTGCCACGACCGGCTGCCGCGAACGAGCCGTTCGAGCCGATCGATTTGAGCGGCACGTTTCTTCGGATCGGGGTCCAATTTCAGGTCTTCAGGGATCGATTTCCCTTCGAGCCCCCCGCCCTCATCGTCACTGAGCATATCAAGCAGATCGTTGACCTCGTTTGCCGGTGCGCTGCCCTTGATCTGAGTCCCTTCGACCTTGATCGCAGTGGTATCCTCGGGCAACCCCCAGCCACCCTGGGTCGCGCCGGAACTAGCCTGTTCGATCGCCTTTTGCGTGCTGCGGCTTAAGAACAGGAGCGCTAACGAAGTCGAAATCGGAGCAGCCGAATACATAATCCCGGGGGGCCACCCCCCACGGTTCTCTTCTTTTGACTTCAAAAATTCGACACCCTCGTTGTACCAGGCCGGACTCGGATTTTTCTCTAACTTCAGAGCGATCTCGCGAAAACTTTCATAGCGTTCGATGGTGTAGATGTTGTAATAAGGCCAATCCGCCCCGAGCTTTTTGTTCGCCGCCAACCAACGCTCACACTCTTCGATGGATGACAGAATGGGCTCCACAGGAAGCTGCGGACGTTTGGCACTGATGTTTTCAAAGCCTTCCTTAAAAAGCCCCACAGCCTTTGGAAGCCCTGTGATTCCAGAGCCATCCTCCTCCGGCCCGCCGCCCCAAAGCCGCAACGCGTCTCCTCCGATCAGAAGTGCGCTCGCACCTGCATACGTCATCGCAACTTTGATATTCTGCTGCTTTACGCGTTTACCGCTGCCTGGATCAATTCCTTTGTAAGGCCACCCTCCGCTGGGATCCTGCACCCGCATCAACCAATTGATGGTAGCCGCAACTCCCTCGTAATCCACGACCAAGCCAGCACGATCGAGTGTCCAAATTGCCAGCATTGCGTACTGCGTCTGCGAGACATCGCCCTGCTGATCTCCCGGGTAACCGTAGCCGCCATTGCGAAACTGAACTCGGCGAAAATACTTCTCAAGCTGCTCCAATTCATTGCGATATTTAATCCGATCGACCTCCGCCAAGAGCAACGTCGAAACGGCCGCCACGTAGACCGACTTGCTTTCGTGTCCGCCGTTATCGCGGCCCGACGCAGCCCGGACGAACGACAATGCCGAGCGAATTCCCTGCTGCACAACCGGATTCTGCGGGTCATGCCTCATTTTCATATGGGCATACCCCGCCAACGCGTGCTCTCCATACCCGCCCGAATAAAAGACATTCAGGGGGTACTTCGTTTGGGCCTTTAAGTTCGCTTCGAGGTACCGAATTCCACCGTCGACCATCTTCAGAACAACGGGATCTTCCGACGTGTACGCATTAACATCCCGACTATTGAAACACGAAACGGTCAAAAGCGAGACAAGAAAAAGCAGCAAAACGTGGGGCTTTGTAGCCATGTCAGCGATATTCTTGGAAAAGAGTTAATGTAACACCGATCGCAAAACCGACGTCATTTACGGTGAAAAGCAATTTTAGAAGCAAAAAGAAGTTTACTTCAAATAAAGATATTTCATCATACCCTTGCGTGACACCCAAGGTAGATATTAACCTCTTGGAAATTCGCGGTTTCAACTTTTTGAAACGCGAACGGTCAGATAGCTCAGTTGGTAGAGCACGGCCCTGAAAAGGCCGGTGTCGGCGGTTCGAGCCCGCCTCTGACCACTTCTTTTCTTCAGTCGCCCCGCTGGCGATTTCACACCGCCTAGCGGCCTAGAGTCTCTGTACACGAGTCTTTGTAGCGGCCGCCAAGATTTTCAGATGCAATACGGTGGCAACAACTAAAATCAGCCACCGCTGAACAAATTGCGTCCATGGGCCATAACCATGAGACATGGCCAACATAAAGACAGGCCAACATAAAGACGGGCCAATGCCGAGCAACATCACCTGAACATCCACACAGTGTGAACTGCACCCTCGCCTCGAATCCGCCTGACCCCCTGGGACGCAAACGCTCGAAATGAAAGTTTGGATCGACGGCAGCGCATTCGAAAACCCTCGCCAACTCGGGATCTGGCGGGTTTTTTACGAAATCATGTCGCGGACCAGCCGCGACGTCGACTACACGCTTTGGCTACGGTCCAAACCGTTACAACCGATCCCCGCTGGCGTTCGTGTCTACCGAGACCTGGGCCGCTCGGAAATACCTCGACACCACTTTCCGGCTCGCCTACGACGGCGATTCACGCTCCGGCGCGACCCAGTAGAACTCGCTCGCGCCGATCTCTACCACCCCACCGGGCTAACCCTTCCAATCGAACGCCATACAAAATGCGTCGCCACCCTCCATGACATGATCGCCGAATCGCACTTCCCGATCGGAATACGAGAGTTACAAGAAGCCATTCCGATCAAGCAAGCGACACTCCAGCGTGCCAAGCTTTTAGTTTGCGTTTCCCATACCACGGCATCCGAATTATCGCGGTTTTACCCGGAGCTGAAACACAAGACGCGAGTCATTCATCACGGGGCGGAGCACCTACTATCAACGGGCTCCATGTCATCAACCTCCGCCGACTCGGCAAAGAATGCGCTCTACATCGGCCAGCGAACGGGCTACAAGAATTTCCATTGCCTGCTCGACGCGATGCAGACTCCTCAGTGGCCTTCCGATGTGCAACTAAACGTGGTGGGGCCAAAGTTTTCGAGCGCAGAAACACTGCTCATCCGCAGCTTGAACCTCTCGAACCGAATTCGCAACCTTGGCCATTTATCCACCGAGCAACTGAGAAACGAATACCGTATGGCTCGCTGCCTCGTATTCCCGAGCTTCCAAGAAGGCTTTGGCCTTCCTTGTCTGGAGGCTCAATCACTCGAGTGCCCGCTTGTCTGTAGCGACATCGCGGTTTTCCATGAAGTCGCGGGCGAGGCGGCACTCTTTTTCGACCCTCGCTTGGGCGAACAGCTCGCAGAGCAAGTCAACCACATCGGTGACCCCGTGGTGCGAAAACAACTGATCGACAACGGGCGAGAAAACGTCCGCCGATTCAGCTGGGACAACGCAGCAACCCAGATACTCGACGTCTACCAACAAGCAACATCAGAACCCTGACCCACTGAATTTCGCCGAACAATTACAGCCAACCAATCACCCCCAATTGCGGCATACCAATCCAGCCTCGACACGGCGTTAGCTATACGGCAAAGCCGCAGCGAACTAGACTACGACGAAACGTTTTTGCTCAGTGGAACCGCCCCATTGCTGACCACCACCGAACATGCATGAGCCCCGCACTACTCACAGACTGATCGCAACATGTCGGCGAAAGCAACTTCCGAGCCCGACCGCCTCCACTACAGAACGACCATCCTGCCGTCATCAGGTTGGTCACTACCTGATTTCCATGAGCTGATTCGCTACCGAGACCTTCTAAAGATTCTAACGGCCCGAAACATCTCTCTGATCTATCGGCAAAGCATCCTCGGAGTAGGCTGGGCAATTGTTCGTCCGCTGATCACCACAATCATCTTCTCACTGATCTTTGGGCATTTCGCGGGTTTTGATCAAACTCAAAAGGTTGCGTATCCCATCTTTATCCTGACAGGACTCGTACTGTGGAATTTCTTTGCCTCTTCGTTAGCCAATGCATCTGAAAGCGTTGTCTCTCAGTCGCACATCCTGACAAAGATTTACTTTCCACGTCTGATCCTGCCGTTGTCCGCACTAGGCGTTGCCGTGGTCGATTTTTTGATCCAATTCGCCATCCTAGTGGTGCTGATGGTCATCTATGGCGTAGCGGTGTCGACCTACGCCCCCGTTGCCATCCTGTTTTTAATTGCCGCGAGCCTTGTCTCATTTTCAATGAGCGTATGGTTGACGGCGCTGAACGTGCGATTCCGTGACATCAAACACACCGTACCGTTCCTGATTCAGACGCTACTCTATTTAACCCCCGTAATTTATCCTGTTGAAATCGTCCCCCAACGCTGGCAATGGCTACTCCACTTAAATCCGATGTTTAGTGTTGTACAAGGGTTTCGCTGGTCGCTATTGGGCACCGAGCCTCCGAATTGGACATGGTTTTCGATTTCGATGCTGTTGACCACTTTCCTACTGCTGACCGGCCTAGTGTTTTTCCGAAGAACGGAATCTACATTTGCGGACATCGTCTAACCCGGATAGCCCCCCTTTTTTTCCCAACGAAGACGATAGAGCTCGCCCAGCACGATGTTATGAATGAACCTGCCGTCCATGTCGAAAACCTTTCAAAGCGATACCAACTCGGGCTAACCCATGCAGACTCGTTGACAGATTTAGCTGCAGGCTTGACTCGCAAACTCAAATCGATTCTTCCGGGGCGGCGGCACACCGACCGGCCAACGGACGCCCCCCCCAAGCAAAACGAATTCTGGGCCGTACGCGATGTCAACTTTGATGTTCAGCCCGGCGAGGTTTTTGGAATCATCGGCCGCAACGGTGCCGGCAAGAGCACGCTGCTGAAACTGATTTCACGCGTCACCAGTCCCACCACTGGCAGGATTGACCTGAATGGACGAGTCGCCAGCCTATTGGAAGTTGGCACGGGATTTCACCCCGACTTAACGGGTCGTGAAAACATCTACATGAACGCGACGCTACTGGGAATGACGCGGCGAGAAGTCAACCAAAAGTTTGATGAAATCATTGAATTCGCAGGCGTTGGCAAGTTCCTTGAAACGCAGGTCAAACGTTACTCATCGGGGATGAGAGTTCGGCTCGGCTTTGCGGTCGCCGCACATCTTGAACCCGAGATCCTGATTGTTGACGAAGTCTTGACGGTGGGTGATGCCGAATTTCAAAACAAGTGCCTCGGCAAAATGAAAAGCGTGGCCACGGGCGGACGCACGGTGCTGTTCGTCAGCCACAACATGGGCGCGATACGGAGCCTATGCTCTCGCGCTTGCCTGATGGAGCAGGGGCGTACGGCTAAGATCGGCGAAATCAATGACGTCATCGGGCACTACTTACAACAGCAAGGGGACCAGATTGGGGCGGTTAGAAACTGGCCCGACGGAACAACCATCGACATCGGAGGCACTCCCTGCCTGCGGCCGCTTCGCTTTGCAACCTACACCTCCAATACCGAACCAACTGCGGTATTTTCGACTGACCAAGCCATCGAATTGCGGTTTGACTTTGAACTACTGCGTCCCATGGCCGGTCTTCGTGTTGGCGTACTTGTTCGCAATGCAGACAACGTCACGCTGTTTGGCTCGAACACCACTTTGGCGGAAGACCTCCGCTGCAAGAAGCTTCAGGCTTCCTGCACTGTCCCCGGAAACCTGCTCAACCGAGGCACCTACACCGTCGACTTAGGAGTGGACTGCGTGCCAATCCACATCGAAGCCTTCCAAGACGAAGAATGCATCCGATTCGATGTATCGGATGTCGAGGGACACGGCATCACCGCGGAACCGCTGCCGGGCGTAGTACGCCCCAAACTGAAGTGGACCGTCGAAGAACGGGCTGGCTTCTGACCCAGCCAACCCTTTTTCGACAAATCCATAAAGGCATCTTTGTGACATCTCTACCATCGCCACCGTTCGCTCATGCACAGGATCACAAACTGCGCGTCCTGTACGACTTGTCGGTGATGGGAGCTGCGAGAGTCACCAACAAAAGCAGAACCGGGGTCTTTCGCGTGGTCGAGCAAGTAGCCAAATACCTGCTTAGCCGGCAAGACATTGACATCCACTGGACCGCCTACGGCAACATCAACCATCTTGATGACGTCATCGAAATTGCCAAAACCGACCCCGAGTTTCACCGCGACGTCATCGCGATGCCATTTGCCCGGCACACAGTCGAGACCCTTTCGAAACCGATTCGCTACCTCGCCTCGACTCATGCATACCCTTTGGTCCGTCCCGCCCTCCCCTTGATCGAACGCTTGCGCAGGCAAACGACGTTTAACTCGAAACTTGCCAATGGATTCGATATTCTGCACAGCCCATTTAATGCTTTACCCGACCTTCCCTCTAAACGCTCCCTGACTCGATTCTTAACCGTTTACGACCTGATCGCCATCAAATTCCCCCACTTCTTTGAACCTGACGCGTGTGAACGCTTCCAACACACCATCAATGCAATTCGCAGCGAAGACTGGGTTCTGTGCATTTCGGAATGGACACGAAACGACCTGCTTAACTACCGCCCTGATTTAGATCCCGAACATGTCCGGGTGACGCCACTGGCCGCCGCAAACAGCTTCTCGCGTTGCCACGATGCCGAGCAAATCGAAGCAACCAAACGCACGTTGGGAATCCCCCAACAAGCTCGATACTTTTTGAGCGTCAGCACTCTCGAGCCACGAAAAAACCTACGACACCTCGTCTCTGTCTTTCAGCAAGTCCACCGTGAACTCGATGACCAAACGTACCTTGTCCTCGTGGGCACGAAAGGCTGGCACATCGAAGAATTCCTAAACGACATCGCCGCCGACACGTTAGGAAAAATCATTGTCACCGGCTATGTGGACGATGCCCAACTCGCTCCGCTTTACAGCGGAGCGATGGCATTCGTATACCCCTCGATCTACGAAGGCTTTGGCTTACCGCCGCTTGAAGCGATGCAGTGTGGCACTCCGGTGATCACCTCGGACAACTCGTCGCTTCCCGAAGTCGTCGGAGACGCGGGAATTCTCGTTCCGGCGGAATCGACAGAGCGTCTGGCGAACGCGCTAATTCAACTTTTCCACGACGCTGACTTGCGGGATCGCCTGAGCGAAAAAGGGATCGCCCGAGCAGAAAAGTTTACCTGGCAACGATGCGGCGAACTAACCGCCCAGGCCTACAACGACGCTATCAAAAACCGTTAGTCATGAAACCCGAAGTGCAACGGAACGGCCTAAAAAATCACTCAAACAACATGCTCTCCCGTTACGTGACCCTGTTAAACAAGTCGACACCCCCATTTGAATGTCGCGTGATCTCGCAATGAAACTTCGTGTCCTTTTTGACATCTCCGTCCTAGGAGCCGCTCATGCACATCCCCAATCACGCACGGGAGTGTTTCGCTACGTCGATCGCCTCGCTCGTTTTCTGATCCAACAACCCGATATCGATCTCCGCTGGACCCCCTATGGCAACACGGATCATACATGGGATGTGCTTGAGGCTCTCCGCAGTGACCCGACGCTCCAACGACCGATTACTGCATCCCTGACCAAGCGACGATGTGTCGACTTCGTTGCACGCCCCGTCCATTACCTCGCCTCGACGCATGCATACCCTCTGGTACGCCCCCTCATCGAGCCGTGCAAAAAGATGCAACAACATGCAACTTTCTCACAACACAACCTGAAAAACGCAGACATCATCCATAGCCCGTTTCACTCCTTTCCAACGCTCGATTACTCGCAACCGCGGCCTGTTCGATTTCTAACGGTACATGACTTGATTCCGCTTAAGTTCCCCGAACTGTTTGATCCCGCCATTGCGCTGACCCAGCAACAAACCTTGGCGCAATTAACGAGGCGTGACTGGATCATCTGCAACTCACAAAACACTCGTAACGATCTGCTCGATTTCTGCGACACCGTGAACCCCGATCACGTTGTGGTGACCCCGTTGGCGGCCGCCGCACACTTCACACGCTGCACCGACGCCCATCAAATCGAGCAAGTCCGCAGAAAACTGAATATCCCTCGTGATGCCAAATACTTCCTCAGTGTCTGCACCCTCGAACCGCGAAAAAACCTTCGGCATCTGGTTTCTGTCTTTGAACAAATCCTCAACCAACTCGACAAAGACACCTACCTCGTATTAGTAGGAGCCAAGGGCTGGAAAATCGACTCGCTGATCCAATACCTTGCGAAATCGGGGAACCAGAACATCCTGACACCGGGAAAAGTAGACGAAGAAGACTTGGCTCCGTTGTATAGCGACGCGATCGCATTCGTTTATCCGTCGCTCTACGAAGGCTTTGGGCTTCCTCCGCTAGAAGCAATGCAGTGCGGCACTCCGGTCATCTGCTCGGATAACTCGTCGCTGCCCGAGGTGGTTGGCGATGCCGGCATCCTGGTGGATGCCGAGCAACCTGTCCAACTGGGCGATGCCATGACACGAATTTACGCCGACCATCAATTGCGGCGTTCTCTATCCGCTGCGGGCATGGAACGGGCACAACGCTTTAGTTGGCAACAGTGTGGCCAGATGACAGTAAATGCCTATCAACGTGCGATCGAGTCAATAGAATAGCCCGATCCCTTTCGCGACCTCGATGCAAGATGCCCCTTGGTGAAACGATCATGAGAAATATTCTCGGAAAAATTGCAATTCGCCTGCCAGGACTGCGGCACCAAATCCTGATCTACGAGGCACTCCGCGAAATCTCAGGAGTCCTACAGGACATTCGCCAGGAGGTTGCATCATTGCGAAAAACCGAAGCCATTCGCTCCATTGAGAACGAATGGTCCTCGGATGAGCGTTTTCGAGATCCCAAACGTCTGCTGAGCTTTGCGGCCCAAGTCAACTCGCAGAACGGCGAAGACGGAATGATCGCTGAAATCTTTCGGCGAATTGGCAGCGAATCGAAATGCTTTGTCGAGATCGGACTGCAGGACGGCCGCGAGAGCAACACCGCATTCTTAATCGCCTGCGGATGGACCGGCTACTGGATCGATGGCGGTACCGCGATGAAACAAACCATCGAGCATCGCGATGACATCACCGCCAATGACTTAAAAACAATCACTGCGATGGTAACGCGAGAGAACGTGACGGAGGTGTTCGCCGACGCTGGCATCCCAACCGAATTCGACTTTCTGTCACTCGACATTGACCAAAACACCTACTATGTGTGGGAGGGGCTTGCAACATATCGGCCGCGTGTGGTTGCAATCGAATACAACGCAACCGTCCCCCCCTACATCGACTGGAAAGCGAACTACTCGCCAACAAGGTCATGGGACGGAACGCAAAATTACGGCGCGAGTTTGAAGGCGCTCGAATTACTTGGACATCAGCAAGGATATCGACTGGTGGGGTGCGACTTTACTGGAACCAACGCGTTCTTCGTCCGCGAAGACCTCGTAGGTGACCACTTCCTAGCTCCCTACACCGCAGAAAATCATTACGAACCCTCACGCTACCCACTCATTCACCACAGGTCTCATCGCCGAGAAATTCTTGACCGGCCTGCGAATTGATTCGGTTACAACATGAGTGAACTTCGCCCAAACAACGATTCCCATTGCTACCCGTCATACTGGCGATGCTTTCTCTGCTGCTTCCTGCTGTCTGCTGCGGTCCTTACCGTCACTGGATTCCAACACTACTTTGTCATTCATCTGTTCGAAGATGGTGATTTCGCGGCCAACAGCCTTCAAATCGCAGACGCAATGACGCTGCATGAGATCTACGGCAACTACTCACGGTGGGAATTCTCTCACCCCGGGCCAGCGTTCTTTTATGTTTATGCAATCGGTCAGCTCATTTTCCATTACACGATTGGCATCTGTCCTCAGGAACACAATGCACAGCTGTTTTCGGGAATGTTGTTCCAGACAGCATTCTGGTCACTCGCGATTAGCGTGATCTACACCCATGCACGGCGATGGAAACCGGTCTTGATCATCGCCAGCCTAAGCTTCATTCATTTTCAACTTTGCGAGCAAGCATTCATTAGCATCTGGCCACCTCATCAATTGCTTATGCCATTCGCTTGCTTGCTACTGTCAACCGCATCGATCGTGGCAGGAAGTCGACAATGGCTATGGCTATTTGTTCTTTCTGCGTGCTTTTGTGTTCACGGACATGTAGCACAGCCACTTTTTGTTCTTCCCCTAACGGCCGTCGCGATTGCCGCCGTCATTTATTGGCAGCGTCAGACTCCCTCGCCAACAAAAGCAACCTATTGGACTCGAGTCCGTGATGCATTGTGGCAAAGAGACGTCGGCGGGAGCGTCTTAATTACGATTCCCTTTCTTATCCCCTTATTTGCCGACTGGCTGAAATTACGCGACAGCAATCTCGCTCGCATTCTCTCGCACATTCGCTCTCACAATGAGCCGGACCACTCTCTCGAACAATCACTAAACTACTACTTGCAATTCTATCGATACTGGGATTTTCACGACGCACCTGAATCCGATGAGCTTCGCGATCTACTGAGTTCATTCCCGTGGATTTATAGCGGCTGGTCGGCCGTCATGCTGTTGACGCTAGCGGGGCTAGGCTTGGCATGGAAACGTCGAACCATGCCGCTTCGATGGTTGTGGTGGACCAGCAGCTTGCTATTGATTTCCATCCTTGCCCAAATCCTGACGCTCAAGTGGGGATGCATGATGGATGGCGAAATGTTCGCATTCAACGCGTTCATTAATTATGCATTGGTCTTTCTCAACATTTGCCTATTCACAGGCGTTTTGCAATGTTTTCTGAACCAAACGACGCAGTGGATCGTGGCGATCGTCTGCTGCGTCGCCTTGCTAGTCGTGGCCGCCAAACCAATTCACAATGACCGCTGGATCTCGGACACCGGCTATCGCCCGATGCAGGGCCGCGATCTGTATTTGCAAAACGGCCAAGTGCAATTGCCTGTCGACAGTTGGATCTATTTCCAATCGCCGCACCCTTCGAACGACTGGATTCTGATGACGGGGCAAGCCAATCAGTGGCGGAAAGACCAACTCAAAGTTGTGGTACCCGACAACCTAAGCATCTTTTTTGGCAACGAACGCACGATTCAACATTTTCTCGATCGAGATGAACCACATCGACTGACGAATATTGAAGTAGCCCCAAAGCCACAAGTGGATTCGCCCCATACATTCGACGGTCGCTTTAAGCAGACAACTCCTGTCGACATCAACGACGGTGTGTACACCATTCCACTGGAAACGCTGGCATCACAACATTCAGGAGCGTCGGTGCAAACGGATCTTGAGACAGGGAAGTTCGTGCAAATGGGCGGCGCCCCGATGGTAGTGGTGATCCCCCTTCGCCCCACACAACAGGTGACGACGCTGAAGGTCGAACTGAGCCCTCCCACGGAAGATTCGTTTTGGCTCACTCTTGACGTCGGAGAGACAGAGGCGGCACACAAACTTATCAAGCAACGCCATACACTGAATTTCTCACTTCAACCCGAATGGGTGAACAAGTCGATATCGGATTACGGATCTCTGGTCATTCGCATCCAACTTAGCACCCAATCCACTCCTTCCACATGGCTTTCCAAACGGGCAACGATGGGATTTCGGATCCACCATTTTTCATTAAGCGCGGATTAGCGATTCCTCACATGCGTGCTTGCCACTCTGACAACTTCCTCCGTCGATGTTATTTCCACTGTGAATCTACCTCCAACAAATCATCATGGCTGGCCTTGGGAGTCGAGCATCGAGCGTAAAGCACCTCTCCACGCCAGCGACCTTCCCCGCATTACCGTTGTCACGCCGAGTTACAACCAGGGTGATTTTTTGGAGCAAACGATCCGTTCGGTACTGCTTCAAGATTATCCGAATCTGCAATACATCGTTGTCGATGGGGGCAGCACCGACCAAAGTCACGCCATTCTGGATAAGTACAACGAACATCTCTCCGTGGTCATTCGTGAACCCGATAAGGGACAATCCGATGCGATCGCAAAAGGGCTTGCACTCGCCGACGGCGAATTCTTTAACTGGATCAACTCCGATGACCTGCTGATGCCCGGCACGCTTTGGGAACTTGCCTCACGCTGCCGTCCTAAAGTGGATCTGTACACCTTCTCGGTCGAAGTGTTCGGCGACGATGTGAAATCGTACCTGATGCACAACCATAACTTGTCCGCCACGGCGATGTTGCGAGCGGATCGCTACTCCTTTAGCCAACCCGGACTTTGGTTTCGCACAAAGTATATTCAAGATTGCGGCGGGATTGACCGTAACTTGAACTATGGCTTTGACTGGGACCTGCTGGTTCGTTATCTCGCCGATAATCCCAACGTGCATTACTCGACCAGTGTCGGCGCCCGTTTTCGGCTTCATGCGGAATCTAAAACGGTCGTCGAGTTTGCCAAGCAGGATGAAGCGGCCAATCGTTTCCTGCAAGAATCCGAGCGGATCCGTGATAAATTGGAAGCCTCGCTTGGCACCTCGTTGGCCAACGCGTCGCGATTGGGACGATTGCGAGTCCCCTGGAATGATTGGCTCGTCGAAAAACTTGACGATCGAGATTCGTCCCCTGTGGTTGCTGCCAGCACCATTGGGTGGCGTGCCATCAAGCAGCCACACGTGACATTTACCTGGCGAACGGCGGGAACGATCCTCCGACTGTTGTCACGCTACGTTCGTCCAAAGTCTTCGATCGGACAACGCAATACGCCACGCCACTAAGAACGGGCGAGTGTTATCCAGAGTCTCAGCTAACGCAGCGATCGAAATCACAAAATCACATCGTCACAAAATTTGTTACGATACCGCTCGCGGTGCGCTACATTGAGTGTCCGATTACGCTTGGTTTGATACGCGTCCGCGCTCTCGCTTACGTTTTTCCACGAGTCACTATCGATGCCAAAAACAACACTCGCCCTCTTCCCGCTCACTTTCGCTTCGTCGATCCGGCTCTCCCTGTTCGCCTGGATAGCGATTGCGTTAAGTGCACTCAGTTGCCCGTATGTTGCGATGGGGCAAGATTCCACCACCACGCAAACGGCGCCTCCCGCCGAAGTCGGTTTGGAAAATACCGAACTGGAACCGGCAGAGGCGACAAGCGAAAACGGCAAACTCCAGTCGCCGCAAAATAGCGAGACCGGCAACGAAGAGTCCAGCGAAGAACACAGCGACGCAGACGAGCCGAGCTGGATGCAGAAAATCGACGCCACGTTTGGCAAATATGTCGTCGCCAACGCTGCGAACGTGATTTTTTATGATTTTGGCACAAAAGATCGATTTGGTGTCAGCATCCCGTTTGTCGTCGTCTGGCTGCTTTGCGGCGGAATCTTCCTGACCATCCGCATGGGCTTTATCAACCTGCGAGCGTTTCGACATGCGATCGACTTGACGCGAGGCGTTTATGACACGCCCAATGAACCGGGCGAAGTCACGCATTTCCAAGCGCTCGCGGCAGCTCTCTCGGCCACCGTCGGACTGGGCAACATCGCTGGCGTTGCAATCGCGATCGGTACCGGGGGGCCCGGAGCGACCGTTTGGATCATCTTGGTAGGCTTCCTGGGAATGACCGCCAAATTCACCGAGTGCACCTTGGGCCAACTCTATCGCGTCACCGATGAAGACGGCCATGTACTGGGCGGCCCCATGCGTTACCTGCGTTACGGACTCAAAGACATTGGACTTCCCGGCTTAGGCCGCGTGTTGGCAGTAGTGTTCGCACTGCTTTGCATCGGAGCAAGTTTCGGAGGCGGCAATGCATTTCAGGTAGGACAATCACTCGAAGCGATTCGCGGCGACGTTGACATTCTGCAAAGCCATCCTTGGATCTATGGGGTCGTGATGGCTGTCGCTGTCGGCGTGGTCATCATCGGGGGCATCCGCAGCATCGCTGCGGTCGCAGGAAAAGTCGTGCCGTTTATGTGTGTCGCTTATGTGATTGCCGCACTCTATATCTTGGGCACCAATGCCTCGGAGGTTCCGGCGGCGGCAGCCAAAATTGTCAGCGAAGCATTTTCGCTCAAGGCCGGTTGGGGCGCCTTCCTGGGCATCCTTGTGATTGGCATCAAACGAGCCGTGTTCAGTAACGAAGCGGGCGTGGGATCGGCCGCCATCGCCCACTCGGCGGCCAAGACCGACGAACCGGTCAGCGAAGGTATCGTGGCACTGTTGGAGCCGTTTATTGACACCGTGGTGGTTTGTACCATCACCGCGTTGGTCGTTGTCGTGACGGGTGTCTACGAGGCGCCAGAGATGCAAGAGGTGATCGCCAACAACGAGGGCGCAAGATTGACGCTGGAGGCCTTCGTCGTCGGCGGCCATGATTGGTTCCGCTACGTCCTGTTCGCCGCGGTCGTGATGTTCGCCTACTCCACGTGCATCAGTTGGTCGTACTACGGCGAACGCAGCTGGGTTCAACTGTTTGGCGTTCGCAGCTCGATCATCTACAAGTGCCTGTTTTTGAGCTTCACGGTCCTCGGATCGATCATCACTCGCGGCAACATCTTGGACTTCAGTGACCTGATGATTCTGGGGATGAGTTTCCCTAACCTGCTGGGTGTCTTTTTGCTCAGCGGCGTCGTGAAACGGCAACTCGATTCGTATTGGAAGAAGTACCAAAACGGCGAATTCCCGAGAATGAAATAGGCACGCCGCGGAAGGATCGCTCATGAATCGCGTTTGCATTATCAACGTCGTCGGATTGACGCCCGAACTGCTGCCGCACGCGCCGCACATCGCGGCAGTGGGGAACGCAGCGGCTTGGAAAAGCCCGCTGCCCGCAGTCACGGCGACCTCGCAAGCGACGATGTTGACGGGACTCGCTCCACGCGAGCATGGCATCGTCGGCAACGGCTGGTATTACCGTGACACCCAAGAAGTACGTTTTTGGCAACAAGCCAACTCGCTGGTCCAAGGCCCCAAGCTCTACGACGGCGTCGAAACCGCAAAGATGTTTTGGTGGTTTAACCAATCCTCGGGAGTTCGCTACAGTGCGACACCCAAACCGCACTACGGTTGCGACGGATCCAAAGTCTTTGACATCCTGGACCATACCGATTGCGATCTGACGGCAAAACTGGGGCCGTTTCCGTTCTTTACGTTTTGGGGCCCCAATGCGGGATTGCCCTGCACTCGATGGATTGCCGACGCCACGGCGCTGGTGATGCGAGAGAAGCAGCCCGAATTGACGATGGTCTATCTGCCGCACCTGGATTACGATTTCCAGCGATACTCGGACCACGACGTTCAACGCGTTCGCGAAGTCGATGCCTGTGCGAAAACGGTCATCGACGCCGCCGCCGCGATCGATTCGCAAGTGGTGGTGGTTTCCGAGTACGGCTTGGTTCCGGTGGACCAACCGGTGATGATCAATCGCGAATTACGATCCGAGGGCTGGCTCGGCGTTCGCACTGGACCGTTCGGCGAAATGATGATCCCCGGCGAATGTGATGCGTTTGTGGTTTGCGATCACCAACTGGCTCACGTCTACGTTGCACGCCCCGAATTGATCCCCGAAGTCAAAGCTAAATTGGAATCGGTCGCAGGGATCGATCGCGTCGTCGATCCGGCAGAGATTGAACTCGATCATCCTCGCAGTGGCGAGTTGATCGCGTTGGCGAAACCGAACGCATGGTTTGCCTATTATTACTGGCTCGACGATCACGATGCCCCCGACTTTGCTCGCACCGTCGACATTCATCGCAAACCGGGCTACGACCCCTGCGAATTATTCATGACAAGCAAGTTTCGTGCGATCCGAAAAGTACTGCGAAAGAAGCTAGGCTTTCGCTATTCGATGGACGTAATTCCGCTGGACGCGACACTGGTGCGCGGCAGCCATGGGCTGTATCCGCCGGCAGAGAAAGGACCGCTGATCGTCGGCCCTGGCGAGTTGCCAACGGACATGCGGATGTTCCCGAGTTACGTCAATCAGCTGCGTCAGGAATAATTGACGCCGCGTTCGCTACCGCCGCGATGCCGGAATTTCGCTCCGCTGCGTTCCGGCCTACAAAAACGGCCCGGCCTACAAACGGGCTGGGCAACCGCTATGCGGTCGGTGCTTCGACGGGAAAATGCTCATCGACGATCCGGTGAAACTCTTCGGGCGTCGAAACGTTGGCGACTCCCGAGCGGAAATGACGAGCTCCCGGTTTGCCTTGAGCGTAACAACAGGCGTATTTTCGCATCAGCACCGTCCCCTTCTCTTCGCCAAAGCGATCGACCACCAATTGATAGTGTTTCAGCATCACGTCACGCTGCTGGGTCATCGTCGGTTCAGCCGGAATCGGCTCGCCCCGCAGCGCCGCGGCGGCTTGCGAAAACAACCAAGGTCGCCCGAGACAAGCCCGCGCGATCATCACGCCGTCGACATTGTATTTCTCAAACGCCGCAACGACCTTTTCAGCCGAATCAAGATCCCCGTTTCCGATCAGCGGGATTGATTTCAGGCGACTTTTGATCTCGCTGATCTTGTCCCAATCCGCATTGCCGCGGAACATGTCTTGTGCGGTCCGGCCGTGGACCGTCAGCGCTGCCGCCCCGGCTTCCTCGACCACCTTGGCGACATCGTTGCAGTTGACGTTGTCGCGAGTGCAACCCAGCCGAATCTTCGCCGTGACCGGCGTCGGACTGCAGGCTTTTACCAATTGGCTGATGATATCAAACATCCGGCGAGGATCACGCAGCAGGTAGCTACCGCTGTGTGCCTTCTGCGTCACTTGGCGAACGGGACAGCCAAAGTTGATATCGACGATGCTGACTTGGTACTCTTCGGCCAATCGCTTGCCGACCTTGGCCATCGTTTCGGGGTCATTATCCCAGATTTGGACGGCCAGTGGACGAGCTTCATCGGCCACCCCCCACAGGCGGTCGGGATGCTCGGCTTCGTTTTCATCCATCCACACGAAACCGCGAGCGTTGACCATTTCGGTAGCCAACAGCCCTGCGCCACCAAAATCGCGAACGATCTGGCGGAACGCAGCATTCGTGAATCCCGCCATCGGAGCTTGCAGAATGGGCGGATCGATGACGAGATCACCGATTTTTAGCGGAGCAACCATAAACGTCGAGCGATAAGCAAAGGGAGTCGCGAAACCGAGCAAGGACGCAATATCCTCGCTCTCTCAACCTCCACTTTACAAAGATATCGCTGGGAAGCGAATCGCCCCGCGCAAATCTGCTGATTGCGAGGGTGCAGCCGAACATCAATCCCTCAACTTGCTGAGCCTGCTCGCCTCTTAGAACGATTTGGACCAGCTGGCGATGAAGGCGTAATCGGTTTCAAGCTGGATTCCGTTCAGGTCCTGGCTAATCGTGGGCACGAATTCCGCGTTGAGATAGTGGCCGTGGTACAGATACTGAGCCCCCAGACCGAGGTTGTACCAATAGCCGCCGCGAAACTGCTCGACATTGGTGCTGATCAACGTGCCATTGGCGGCCGGATCCTGCCCATCGTATTCGGTACGCCACAGGTGCTCGCCCCGCAGCGAGACCGAAAGATTATCGGTCAACAACACACTGGTCCAACTGTTGAAGCGAAATTCGTCGCCGACACTGTAGCCACGATAGTTCTTTCCGATCGGCAAATCGGTTTGAAATTGAGCTCCCCAGCTGTACCAGTCGTGAAAGCGACGGTAGGTCAACCCGGGACGTGCGTTAAACGTACCGCTGCCTAAACGCATCGGATACGGAAATGCGGTCGGCGAACCGGTAGGAGTCGAGGTCTCGCGAAAGATATCTCCGGTCGGAACCGAGCAACCGAGATTAAAAATCCAATCTTGGCATTCATCGCTGTAAACTCTCAGCAACGCTCCGAAAGCCGTGTCGCCGAAGCCGCTGTTATGAGTGGTAAAATCGGTATAGTTTGCCCGTGTGTGGTCCATCGTGATGCTCGGCAACATCGCCATCGTGTACAGCGTGACGTTTTCGGACGCACCGTACATGATGTGAGCCATGTGCATTTCCATGGTCATCTGGGTCGGAGTCGCACCGCGATTGGTGGTGACGCCATCGACCGTGATCCCAGGGCCCGGCGGCCCGACGGGCGTTGCGGTCCCCAGAGCCGTCGCATCGGAAACCTTGTTTTCGCCAATCTGGTTGTCTTCCATGTACATATTCATGTACTTGTACTCGACCATCCACTCGCCTTTGTCATGCAGGTGAGCTCCCATGATTCCGGCCGGAGCGTGCTTGTCGGCGAGCGCACGGCGATCGAAATTGTCAGCCATCGAAACCGACGCTAAACACCCCAACGAGCAACAAGCGAGAGCAAAACGCAGTAACATCCGAAGCACTTCCTGGCGAGTGAAATCATTTTCAATGAACCGACGATAACGGTTGCTAATGATTCCATCGGTATCCGAACTCACACGCGTCCGCTTTGACGACCAAAGTCGATACAAGCGACAACACTGCTACAACCGGCCTTTTCCACGCTGGTGAGGTCGACAGGAAAGCCGCCGCTACCATTCCTGGTCGGCACTGAGCTCGACCCAACGCTCTTCGGCCTCCGAGAGTTCAACTTCCAATGCCTTGACCTGATTATGCAGTTTTACTGCGGCATCGGGATCCGTTTCGGTTAGCAGTTGATCGTTGAGCTTTCGTTTTTCGTCGTCCAGGCGGGCAATCTTCTTTTCGACGTTTTTCAGTTCTTTCTCGGCTTTGCGCTGATCCCGTTGCCCTTGCCGATGGTCGCCGCCCCCCCCTTTGCCCGGTTTGTCATCCTTAGGCAGTGGAGTTTTGCCACGCGCCACCTCGCTGTCGTCGACCTCTTTTTCGATCGCGGCAAGGTAGCTGTCGTAATCGCCGAAGTGATTTTTCACACTGCCGTCCCGCACTTCGATCACACAGGTCGCCACGCGGCGCATAAAGTGACGATCGTGGCTGGTGAACACGACCGTCCCCTGATATTGCTCGAGCGCCCCGGCGAGCGCCTCGACCGTTTCGACATCCAAGTGGTTGCCGGGCTCGTCGAGCACTAGCACGTTCGAATTACTGAGCAGCAATCCCGCCATGCAGAGTCTTGCGCGTTCGCCCCCGCTGAGCACTTTGACCTTCTTTTGAATTTGGTCGTCTCGGAACAAAAGGGCACCGGCCATCGCCAACAATTCTTGTCGCGTGGTACCGGGAAGCGAGTTGTATTCGAGATGTTCGATGACCGTCATCCGCTCATCCAAACTCGTGTAAACATGTTGCGCGTAGGTACCAATCTCGACGCCATGCCCCCACTTCATCTGCCCCGCTATTGGCTCCAGCGAATTGACCAACGTCCGCAGCAGCGTTGTTTTGCCTTGCCCGTTATCCCCGACGATTGCCGCGCGTTGCCCATGCTCGATTTCCAGCGTGATGCCGTCCGCGACAGTGTGATCGGGATACCCGATCGCCAACTCGGTACAGCGGAACACGGTGCCCTGTCTGGGATCGACCCGCGGCGCTCGCATGTGCACGGTCGGTTCGTCACGTTCGATCTCGGTGGTCTGCAAACGTTCGAGCTGCTTCGCCTTGCTCTTCGCTTGGCTGGCGGTCGACGCATTTGCGCGGTTCTTTTCAATAAACCGCTGCAACTGTTTTTGTTTTGCGATCACGGTCGCATTCACTCGCCGATCGTGCTCGCGACGTTCTTCGCGGTATTCGAGATAGGCGTCAATTTTGCCGGTAAACATTGTCAACTTGCCACGCGAAAGCTCGAGGGTTTGCGAGCAAGTGGCTTTCAGGAACGCCCGATCGTGGCTGACGATCAACGCTGCTTTGTTGAACGCACGCAAAAAGTGCTCGAGCAGAATTTGGGTTCGAAGGTCCAAAAAGTTCGTGGGCTCGTCGAGCATCAATAGGTTCGGGTCGTGCAGTAGCAGTGCGGCCAACTTGACACGTGTCTGCCAACCACCGGAGAGCGCTTTGACCGGCCCCTCTAAATAGGCTCCCTTGAGCTCGAACTCACCCGCGACTTCGCCACATCGCCATTCAGGTTGACCGCTGTCCCGCATCAAGAAATCGAGTGCGGATTCACCGGGCTGAAATGGATCATGTTGGCGAAGGTAGCCGATTCGGAGCGAAGGATGGGTGATGATTTCGCCTCGCTCGAGCTCTTCTTCGCCCAGCAGGACTCGCATCAGGGTCGATTTGCCCGCCCCATTTCTACCGATAAAACCGACCTTCACATCATCCACCAGGGAGACATCGGCCCCCTCGAGGACGACTTGATCGCCGAATCGCTTGTGAGCATCACGGAGTTGGAGCAGTACAGCCATGTTCAAAAAAAATAATTTGGGGCGACAATGAGATTACGATTGCGAGCAAATCGAACCAGTTCCAAATTTGCTTGCGGCAACAAAAATCGGCGATCCAATAACCGCCGCAGGAGTGGGAATTTATCAGTCCGACGGCAAATCCCAAAGTAGGAGGGACCGCGATGAGGACCGTCTTGGCCGATAACGATGCCGCACGTCGACTTTCCCAACAACTCATTTACAACCACTAGGAACCTAGCGGTCGATATTCTAAATTCTGAAGGTTAGAGACGATCATGGATTTTGGTAGGATCGAGGCGGTCAAACTGCCCTCCCCTACCCTCCCCTGCCCTCCAGCAACCAGACGGCGAATTTGCCGATATGAATAGCTACAGCTTGGACTACATCGACGACTTGTATGTCCAGTACGTTCGGGACCCTTCGAGTGTCTCGGATACTTGGCGTCAATATTTTGAACAATTTCTTGTCGTTTCGAACAAGAGCTCATTCAAAAAGAACGGGGACGTCACGTCTGGCTCCGCCGCTGCGGGCAACGCGACCGCTACCGTGGATCGCCGAGGCTCCACCGGCAACGAGACCACCGATCAAGCCATCTGGATGTCGCGGATCCAAGATCGCGTCAACCAATTGGTGCGGGAATACCGAGTCCGTGGCCACTTGGCTGCCCAACTCGATCCGCTGGGAATCCTGAAATCGGATTCCCCGGAATTGAGCCCCCAGCTTTACGGCATTTCCGACCAAGACCTCGAGCGGCCTCTCGATAGCAGTGCTCTTGAGAACGTCAGCGGCAGTACTTTGCACGCCATTTTGACTAAGCTGCAGAACACATATTGCCGCAGCATTGGCGCCCAATTCATGCACATCGACAATCGCAATATCCGCGATTGGCTGCAGAAGCGGATGGAGACCACCGAAAATCGACTCGAGTTATCGCACCAAGTCCAGCGACGAATCTACGCTCGACTCGCCGATGCTTCGATTTTCGAGGAATTTGTACGCCGCAAGTTTGTCGGTGCGAAAACATTCTCGCTCGAAGGCGCCGAAAGCCTGATCCCGATGTTGGACCTTGCACTCGAAAAAGCGGGTCAACACCAGGTCAAGGAAGTGGTGATGGGGATGGCCCATCGCGGTCGCTTGAACGTGATGGCGAACATCCTGAAAAAACGGGCGATGAACATCTTCTGGTCGTTCGACGATCCCGATCCCGAACTCAGTCGCGGGGGCGGTGACGTCCGCTACCACCTCGGGTACAGCAGTGATTGGGTCACCGCAACGGGCGACAAGATCCATATCTCGCTGTGTTTTAATCCCAGCCACCTGGAATACGTCAACACCGTCGCCTTGGGACGCTGCCGCTGCAAACAGGACTATCGCAAAGACACCAAGCGCTCCGAAGTGATGACGATCCTGATCCACGGCGACGCGGCATTCGCTGGCGAAGGCGTGGTCCAAGAAACCCTCAACCTGAGCGAACTGGAAGGCTATCGCACGGGCGGTACGCTGCATATCGTCATCAACAACCAAGTCGGCTTTACCACCGAACCGCGCCAAGGCCGCAGCACGACCTACGCGACCGACATCGCCAAGATGCTGCAAATTCCGATCTTCCACGTCAACGGCGAAGACCCCGAAGCGGTTGCGCAAGTCGTATCGCTGGCGATGGATTTCCGCAAAGAATTCCACCGCGACGTCGTCATCGACCTGTACGCCTATCGCCGCTGGGGTCACAACGAAGGGGACGAGCCTCGGTTCACCCAGCCGCGGATGTACTCCGAGATCGATCGACGCGCCAGTGTGCGAGAGCAGTACCTCAATCGCTTGGTTGAAATCGGTGAAATCAGCGTCGAAGAGGGCGAAGAGATCCAGCAAAAGCGAACCGAGAAACTCGAGAGCGAGTTCGAGGCGAGCAAAAACGAACCCTTTGTTCCTGACACCCAAACACTGGCCGCAAATTGGTCGGTTTACTATGGGGGACTTGAACCGTCAGAGACCACCGACACGACGGTCGACCAAACCAAGCTCAGCGAACTGCTTGATTCGCTGACGCGATTGCCCGAAGGATTTGCGGCAAACAAAAAGCTGAAACGCCCGATGGCACTTCGCCGTGAGATGGCTCAAGGCAAAAAACCACTCGATTGGGCCAGCGCCGAAGCCGCCGCGTTTGCAACCTTGTTGACCGAGGGATATCCGATCCGGATGACGGGCCAAGATGTCCAGCGGGGTACATTCAGCCATCGCCACGCGGTTCTGCACGACACCAAGAACGGCGAAACCTACATGCCGCTCGCTCACCTCAGCGAAGACCAAGCGAGCGTGGAACTTTACAACAGCCCGCTTAGCGAGGCCGGAGTGCTCGGATTCGAGTACGGCTACTCGCTCGACCGGCCCGATGGACTGTGCGCCTGGGAAGCCCAATTTGGTGACTTCTGGAATTGTGCCCAAGTGATCGTTGACCAATTTATCGCCAGCGCCGAAGATAAATGGAATCGGCTCAGCGGACTGGTCATGCTGTTGCCGCACGGCTTCGAAGGTCAAGGGCCGGAACACTGCAGTGCTCGAATTGAACGCTTCCTCGCGATGAGCGCCGAGCACAACATCCAAGTGGTCCAGCCAACGACGCCGGCTCAGCTTTTCCACCTTTTGCGACGCCAAGTGCTTCGCAAATGGCGAAAGCCACTGATCCTACTGTCCCCCAAGAGCTTGCTTCGTCACCCGCTTGTCGTCAGCCCGATTGAAGAGGTTGCCGGAGGGCAGTTCCACAAGATCCTCGGCGACGACCAGATCCCACTGGCGACTTGCAAGCGGTTGCTGATGTGCACCGGCAAGATCTACTACGACCTGCTCGAAGCCAGAGAGTCGCGAGAGATCAAGGATGTGGCGATCATGCGAATCGAACAGCTTTACCCGCTGCAAGCCGAGACGCTGACCGCTGCCATCGACGGATTGCCCGCCGGTACGGACATTCGCTGGGTCCAAGACGAACCGACGAACATGGGCGCGTGGCCCTACATCAAACTGAACTTCGGCGACATGGTCGCCGAAAAACATAAGTTTACGGTGATCTCGCGAGACGAATCAGCCAGCCCAAGCACCGGCAGCATGGCGGCTCACAAGATCGAGCAAGCCGAATTGATCGACGCCGCGTTCGCCAACCTCTAAGACGGCATCCGCTTTAGCACGTTCAGAACAAAAAATGGCGGGCGGTAGTGGACGAGGCAACGAGTCCCTGCAGCTTCACTGAGCCAAAAAGGACTCGTCGCCTCGTCCACTACGGAAGACGCCTCCAGCTGCTCTTCCGACGGTCCTTAGTGGCGTTGGTGACGCGAGGCAAATGCCATCTGCGTTGGCCCTAACCGAGTGGTTTTTATAGCGGAGCGGCGCGAGCCGCCCGGTAAATTTCGAACGCTTTACTTGCCTTCGCGAAGACGGTCAAAGTACTGCTGAGCGTGCTCACGTTCGGACCGTGGCAGTGTCTGGTTCTCCGATGGATCACTCTCTTTTGACAGCGCCGCTTCGATCGATTGCTTGACGTCCTCTTGCGTGATCCCCTTGCGGTTGGGGCCGTCGGCGAACCCGGCAATGATCGCCTTGCCCTTTTTCACTTTGCCGCGGACCTGAGTCTCGTAGGTATTGGTATCGACTTCGTCTTCGGGTCGATCACCAGCCCCACTGCCTTTTCCCAAACCATCGCCCTGCCCTTGCCCTTCGCCCATGCCTCCCATACCGCCGCCTTGGCATTGTTGACACCCTGCTCCTCCACAACCTTCACATCGCATTTGGCTTTTGGATTGCGATAGATCCTCTAGCGCCGACTGCAAATCTTCGAGCTCGGACATCTCCTGCTGCATCTCGCCCAACTGATCGGCCATCTGCTCCATCGCGTCGGCGGCTTGCCCGGCGTCTCCCTGCTGCATCGCCTGCTGGGCCTGGCTCATCGCTTCGGCCATCTTTTGCATCTGCTGCATCTGAGCATCCTTTTGGCTCATCTCGTTCATCTTTTGCTGCATCTTTGCAGCATCCTCTCCACGACCTTCCTTGCGAGCTTGGTCGATCTTTTGCTGCAACTCTTGCTTCTTCTTTTCGTGCTCTTTGACCGCTTTTTCGAGCTGCTCTTTCATCTGAGAAACCTGCTTCTTCAGCTGCGATTTCTCTTCCTCGCTCAGCTTTCCATCACGCATCTTGTTGGCCAACTGCTTGACCAAATCTTTGGCGTTACCGAATTCACCCTTCTCAATCGACTTGGCAATTTTGTCGGCCGGCCCCGACTCGAGCCCCTTCATTTGCGACATCGCACGGCGCATTTGATCCGGGGAACCGAGTTGTTCACGACGTTCTTCGAGTTGCTTCTTCAGATCATTCAGCGCGATCATCGCTTCTTTGCGATCCATGTTTTCACGTTTGGAAATCTTATCGAGATCCGCTTCCATCTTTTCAAACAATTCTTCAGCCTCTTTTAGCCCTTCGGCCGAGGCTTTGCGTTTTTGTTGTTGGATCCGTTTTTTCAACTGAGTCGCCGCCGTCTTCACTTGCGTCACTTCGGCGATATCGATTTTGGGAGTGCTGCCTGCGTTTGTGCTGGTTGCAGGCTCAAGCAACGCCAACACAATCACCAAAACAGGAATCAGCGAAATCGGCAGCCACCCTAATCGCGTGGGCTGCAGCGAGAACTTTTCAGCCACGGCGATTTTCGCCGCCTTTTTCTCGGCATCGCTCACCAAGGCCAAACCAAAATCGCTGTTGCGTGAGTCGGCATCCATACTGATCGAACTGCTCAATCGTTCACGAAGCCCAAAGCGACGATCGACCTCGGCAGCGACCGACTGTTTTGATGGCGCCGTTGCGATCGCATGCACTGCCGCAGCAATCACCGCCACCACGCCGGCTCCGACCAACCACGCATTCGTCCAAAGCGAGAAATCGACCTCCATCACTCGCATCGCCGGCACCGCGATCGCGATAACCGCCACCAAAATGGCGGCAAACAACGTCCAGCAAAGATTGCGGCCGAACTGGGCGAAAATCAGACGTCGGCGGGCACTGGCGACTCGCGATTCGATTTGGTTCATCACTTATTTCCTGCGTAGAAAGAGGCTCTCCCCCTTAGTATAGCGCATCGGGCAGCCTAAAATGAGAGCGAACCATTGCATTCCGCTTTCCATCTAGGGCTCAAGTGCCTAAAAACTCGCCAAAACTGCCTGATCCAGACGAAAATCCCGACGCCGATGTTGTGATCTACGATGGGCAGTGCAATTTCTGCACTTCACAAGTGTCTAACCTGCGGCGACTCGATTGGGGTGGATCGCGACTGACCTACCTGTCGCTGCACGACAAACGGGTGGCGGAGCGGTACCCGGACCTACAGCACGACGATTTGATGAAGCAGATGTACGTCGTCGATCGAGACGGCGGACGCCATGGCGGTGCAGATGCGGTCCGTTATTTGACCCGTCGTTTGCCCACGATCTGGATCGCCGCCCCGATCCTGCATATCCCCGGATCTGCGGGGCTGTGGCGGTGGATGTACAACCAAGTCGCCAAACGGCGATACAAGATCGCTGGAAAATCGTGCGAAAACGATGCCTGCGAGATCCACTTTAAACAGTGACCCTCGCGTAAACGACGCTGGTAAGGCACCATCGCAACGTTTTTGGACGCCGCAGAACTCACGCGAGAGTTTCAACCTGTTCAGCCATTCACGAAAGTCTTGACGACTTCCGCTACGAGTCCTCTCGCCACCTGAAGCTCAAACGGTTCTTAAGCAAACCACTCGACGGCATTCTTGAACATCGGCATTCCGTCACCAAATTCGGGCTGCTCGTCACGACGCGTCCAAAATGGATGCTGAGTCGCTTCGATGTGTCGCTCGGGGTGTGGCATCAAACCGAAGACACGGCCTGTGGCGTCACACACCCCAGCCACGTTGGCATCGGCGCCGTTGGGATTGGCGGGAAACGGCAAAACGTCGCTTTCGATCCCTCCCGTTTCACCGTCGGCGTAGCGAATCGCCAATCGCCCTTCGGCTTGCATCTTCTGCAACACTTCGTCGCTAGCCGCCACAAACTTGCCTTCGGCATGGGCCATCGGCAGGTACATCCGCTCGATGTCCTTCAAGAAAACGCAGGGGGTTTTGTCAACAACGAGGTGCACCCAGCGGTCTTCGAATCGGCCGTGGTCATTCCAGGTCAGTGTCGCCGGAGCATCGACCGGCGAGGGCAGCCCTTCGGTCAAAACGCCCAGCCGCATCAGAACTTGCATGCCATTGCAAATCCCCAGAACCAAACGATCCCCTTTTCCATGCACAAAGGAATCGACGAGATCCGAAAGGTGCTGACGCAGCTTCGTCGCCAAAATCCGACCGGCCGCGATATCGTCGCCGTAGCTGAAACCGCCTGGCAAACACAAAATCTGGTAGCGGTCCTTCAGTGCCGGATTCTCGATCAAACGGTTCACATGCACGCGTTCCGCAACGGCCCCTGCCTGCTCAAACGCAAACGCAGTTTCTTCATCACAATTGGTACCGGGAGCACGGAGGACCAAAACGCGAGGTTGAGGCATGATCGATTCAGGGGTAAAACGGCGAAAAAACAGCCAAAGGACATACGGATATTGCGAAGTTTAGACACCCAGACCGAAATTGAGAACCACGTCAAATCCCTTGGATTATCGCTTGGTGTCGGTGAAGCGGATGATTTCTAGATCTAGCTATCTAAAATGATCCCTCTCGCTGATGCCGTCTTCCACAAACACTCCGGCGGCACCTCCCCCCCCGGAAAGCCCGCCGCAAAGGAAACCGCTCCACCATGGCTACCCCGCAGAAAGGAACCGGCTTCAGTCTGAAGGACCAACTGTTCAACGTGGACCGCGTCTCGTATCTCGCTTCCTGTTTTCACGCTGCGGACGCTCGGTTTGACGCGGCCGGATTCGTCGCCGAGACGATGAAGGACTTAAAAAAGCTGGAACTCAAAGAACGGATCGTTCACATCGCCAGCACGCTGGAGCGATATTTAGCGGCAGACTACAAAGTGGCGGCAAAGCAAATCGCCGCCGCGCTGCCACCGCCACTGGATCCGACAAAACGCGACAACGATTTTGGCGACTTTATTTTTGCACCGCTGGGAGAATACGTCGTTCGCAATGGGCTCGAAAAACGGCACCTAAAGCTGTCGCTCAAGACGATCAAGGCAATCACGCAGCGGTTTTCGATGGAGGACGCGATTCGCGCATTCATTAACACGCACCCGAGCGAAACGCTCCGCACGCTGGAAAAATGGTCCACCGATGGCAACTATCATGTACGGCGTCTGGTCAGCGAGGGAACACGACCACGGCTTCCCTGGTCCGGCCGACTGTCAATCGACATCACCACCGCGATTCCGCTGCTGAACACATTGCATGCCGACCCCACTCGCTATGTCACTCGATCGGTTTCCAATCATCTCAATGACATTGCCAAAACGCATCCTGATTTGGTTTTAAAAACGCTAAAGCAGTGGCAACAACTCTCGCAACAAGACGCAACCGAGTTACAGTGGATGTGTAAACACGCACTGCGAACCCTGGTCAAACAAGGGGATCGCAAAGCCCTAGCACTTCTCGGATTCAGTCCCAACCCCAAGATTACGGTGACAGATTTTGCCATCCACACGCCTCAGGTTCGTCCAGGCGACGCGATCGAATTCACGTTTGATATAACGGGCCGCAAAAACGAATCGTTGCTGATCGATTATGTGATCGATTTTGTCAAAGCCAATGGGAGCACGTCGCCTAAAGTCCACAAGATCAAACAGCTTCGGATCAAGAAGGGCGAGACCATCTCTTTGAAAAAGCGTCATGTGTTACGAGACGCCGCGACGACGTATTCCCTTTACCCAGGCATTCATCACGTCACGCTGCAGATCAATGGCGGATCCTTCGGGACTCAATCCTTTGACTTGCAATGAACCCGTGCGTACGTGCGTGTTCTATGGGCTGACGACAACATGTCGCCACTTCGTGGCTGTTCGGTGACGCAGCGTGATACACCGAGCATGTCGTCGCTTCCCTCGGGCTTGCCCTGGCGGGAGCGACGAATTCTCCTTCTACCACGAACCTTGATAGAATTACGGCATCGCGTTTGGGTCGTCCCCCCTGCCCCACCCTTTCCGCCTCTCTCCTATCGGTACCAAGCAACAATGATTCGCACCACCGTTTCCTGGATTTTCTTGTGCTGTTTCGCATTCCATGCCACTGCCGCCGAACCGTCTTGGACCCAGTGGCTGGGCGATGGCCGTGACGGCGTGTCGGACGAATCCGGTTGGTCGGTCGACTGGCCCGAATCGGGACTTTCGGTTGCTTGGCAGCGTGAGATCGGCATCGGTTTTAGCAGCGTGTCGATCGCCAACGGACGCCTATTTACGATGGGCCACAACGACGGCGAGGAAACGGTTTATTGTCTGAACCAAAAAAGTGGCGAAACAATCTGGAGCCACAGCTACCCGTCCGCATTGGTCGACAATTTGTACGAAGGCGGCCCCGGAGCAACGCCGACGATTGATGGCGATCACGTTTACACGCTGGGCAAAGAGGGACAACTGCTCTGTTTAGGTGCGGACGATGGCACAGTCCTTT
>TARA_R110002073_G_scaffold335718_1_pt1 | contig 29369 bp, 19 predicted proteins | sample TARA_R110002073 | Tara Oceans TARA_R110002073 (sample SAMEA4397174) | marine metagenome | biome: Polar Biome; feature: [DCM] deep chlorophyll maximum layer (ENVO:01000326); material: water (ENVO:00002006), including particulate matter (ENVO:01000060) such as... | depth 40 m | reverse complement strand
TCCAAAATCTAACGCCATGCCAATCGCAAACCGCGAGGTGCGCTCGATTCCGCGAGTTTCCCGCAAATTGATTTTGCAGGATCTTCGATGTTTCGCTACAGTTTCACGCGAGCGTAGGACTAGGATTGGCCTGCGCGGCCGAAAAACGCCGTTTCAAGGAGGAAACGATGCCCGGAGAATCTTTCCGATTCATTCATGCCAGCGACTTTCACCTGGAAACCCCGCTGGGTGACCTCGACCATCTGCCGCCCCAATTGCGGACAGCGATGGCGACTGCTCCTCGAGACGCTGCGGCGGCGGTCTTCGAAGCCGCTTTGGCCGAAAACATTGACTTTCTGGTCCTATCCGGAGACTTGATGCATCCCGTCGCGGCCGGTCCGCACGGAATGTCCTTGTTACTCGATGGCTTTGAAAAGCTGCACGCCGCCAACACCGCGGTCTACTGGGCCGCCGGAATCGCGGATGATCCCAAACAATGGCCCGAAGCGGTTCCCTTGCCGCCCAACGTGACGCTGTTCCCACGAGACCGCGCCGTCGCGATCCCGCACCAACGTGCCGGACGAACGGTTTGCTCGGTGATCGGACGCAGCAGCGAAGGCCGATCGACCTTGCACGTCGCCGGATTCCAAACCGAAACCACCGACGAATTCACTGTCGGCGTCGGACACGGAATCGCCGACGCGAGTGCCCTCTCAGGGGCCCGTATGGACTACTGGGCTCTCGGCGGACCTCACAACCACACCGAAATCGAAGGCGGTGCGACCGCCGGTGCCATCGCACCTGGATCACCTCAAGGTCGCAACGGCGATGAAGCCGGACCGCACGGCTACGTCGTTGTTGACGTCGACGCCGAACACACCGCTCGAGTTCGCCGGGTTGAAACGGACCGGTTCCGCTATCTGAATGTCGCAATCGATTCGGACGAGATTCGATCCGCCGGCAGTCTTCGCAATTTGCTCGGGCAAAAGATCGGAACGCTGACCAACGAACACGGCGGTCGACACCTGCTGATCGCTTGGGAAGTCACCTTGGACAACGCCGAAGTGTTGCCATCCGTTGGCGATCCCACCGAACTGCTTCGCAATTTGCGTCGCGATCACGGAACAACGAATCCGGCCGCTTGGACGACTCGCTTGACCGTGCGTCCACCGCACAACTATCCGAAGTCTTGGCAGGACGAGGACACCATCCTCGGTGACTTCTTAAGAGCCAGCAAAAAATTCGCGGGTGCTCGCGTTCGCGGAAATTCAACCGACGAAGCGTCGACCACGCCTACCGGCGGCGATCGCTTGGATTTGATGCCATTCACGGAAGAACACTCGGACCTGTCCAGCACCGCGTCGTCCTTGTTGGGTGACGTGCCCGCCGACCAACGCGAAGCCATCCTTGCCGACGCCACGCTGCTCGGCGTCGAATTGCTTCGCGGTGGCAAACCCTCTTGGGGACGGAAATCATGAAGATCAAAGACATCCAAATCGACGGTTTTGGCGTCTGGACCGGTTTGTCGGTCGACTCCCTGCCCGAAGGCATGACGCTGTTCTACGGCCCCAACGAAGCCGGCAAGACAACGCTCATGCAATTTCTGCGAGCGATGCTGTATGGCTTCACCGAAGAACGCCGCCAGAAATACCTGCCGCCCATTCACGGTGGCACTCCCGGCGGAGCGATCCGAGTCACCGGCCCAGGCGGCGGTTACGAAGTCCGCCGGCATAGCCAACTGACGGACACTGATGTCACCGGCCGTTTGACCGTCACCGGTTCAGACGGATTGGCTCAGGGCCAGCATCGCCTGGGCATGTTGCTGGGACAAATCGACGAGCCGATCTTCACTAACGTTTTCGCGATCGGCATTCGTGAATTGCAAGAGTTGTCGACGTTGGACGACACCTCCGCAGCGGACGAACTCTACAAACTCAGCAGCGGTCTGGACCGAGTCTCGCTGGTCGACGTGCTGCGCAGTCTGCGAGCAGGACGCAACGAAGTCGTCGGCAAACGCGAAGCAGAATCCGACGAGAACGAAGCCGCGATCGGCAAACTCGCGTCGATGATGACCAAACGAGAAAAGCTGCGAGATGAAATTCAACGACTCTCCGGCAGCACCCGCCGGTGGAGCGAATTGGCGACTCAGCGTCGTACCCAAAGCCAAGAAATCGAAACCCTTCGCGGCCGCATGGTCGCCTGGGAACGCGAAGCCCGCTGCGTCGAAATCGCGACCAGTGTCTACGACAAGTGGCAAGAACGCGATCAAATTCGCAGCGAGATCGATTCGATCGAAGGCGAAGCCGCATTGCCCGACGAAGCCCCCGGGCAACTCGTCCAAATCGAAGCGATGCTCGAAGAACGCCGCACGAAACTGGAAGAGATCAAAACCAAACGTCGCGGTTTGCGAGACAAGTCCGAACAACTTCCGATCAACAAACGTTTGTTCGATCTGCAGGGTCGCATCGAAGCCGCTTCGCAACAAGCGACCTGGATCGAGGCCCTCGAAGAACAGATCGATCGGCTCGAAAATCAAATCGAAAAGGCTCGCAACCAAGTCGATGCCGATGCGGATCGATTGGGCATCGAAGAAGACGAACGAGTCCGCTTGGGCGATGGCGACGACGGCGATCTGCCTGACCTGTCTCGATCGACGCTGTCCGCTCTGTCGGCACCGGCCAAGCATGTTAAAGAACAAATGTTCTTGCTCAAACAGGCTCGCGCCGAAGGCAAGACGCACAAGGTTCGCAAAGAAAAGCTCCAAGACCAGTTGCAGGAGATCTTGCAGCGAGCCCACGCGACCGATTTGCAACAAGCGATCCGTCGCGAAAACGACAACATCTCGACATTGCGTCAGCGCATCCAGCTTGGCCAGCACCTCGAAAAACTAAAACGTCACCACAAAGATCTCGAGCGCGAATCGGTGGAATTGACCACCGACGAAGCCGTGCCGATCGATCGTTTGTGGTTGCTGTCGCTGCCGTTCATCGCCGGTGGCATGCTGCTGCTGTACGGCATGTTCAACGTCTTCCAAATCGAGACGTTTGTGGCGGAGCCCAATCCGACGCAGGGCATGTTGTGCATCATGTTCGGTGCGATGGCTTTGTTGGTCTACTACCTTTCACGCGAAAAAGGTCAACGCAACACGGCACGCGACCTGGACGATTGCGAACGCCAGATCGATTCGGTCAAACGACAACTGCGAGAAATCGAAGCCGAACGCGAAGACCTGGATTCGTCGTTGGCCGTCAGCAGCGAATCACTCGAAGCTCGCTTGCGTGAATCAGAGTCGCTACTCGCGGAACTCGACGAATCGATGCCGCTGTACCACGCACACGAAGCGGCTCACCAAAGTTACCAGGGCGCGTACAAGCGAGCCCAGAAAGCCGCTGAAGGCCTCAAGGCCGCTCGTCGCGAATGGACTGCCACACTCGATCGCCTTGGGCTATCAACAACCTTGTCACCCAAGAGCGTTCGCGCTCTCGGCGACGGCTACGAAGCGCTGCAAACCAGCATGCGTCGTTTGACCGAGCTGAAAGAGGAACGCAGCCAACGTCAACGCGAACGGCAATCGCTTGCCAAACGAATCGAAACGCTTTATCTCGAAGCGATCGATGCGTCCGACGATGCGTTGCAAGCACTCCAAGACAGCGATGATCACGAATCCGCCAAACACGCCAACGAGTACGACGACTACTCGGACAGCTATGAATCCAATGAGTACGAGGACGCTGACGAAGACGACTACAGCGAATCGTACGCTCGCTCGCAACGCAAGAATTCCAAGAAGAATCGCGGCGACAAACGCAACCGAAACCGGGATCGCCGGGACGACAACCGTTCCAGCGAATCCGAGAACAGTCGCAGCAAACGTCCGGTGACGATGCGATCCAATCCACTGGATCAACTCAATCACCTGCACGAAGAAGTCGCACGTCAACAACACTGGGTCAAGCAACGTCGTCAACTCAAAGAGCACGACCTGCAATTGAAGAAGCAACAGCTCACTCATTCGCGTGCGATTGAACGAGCCGAGCAACAGCGTCGTGCCTTGTGGGCCAAGTGCGGTGTCGCGACTCCCGAACAGTTCTACGAAATTGTCGATCGCAAATCGCTGCTCGTTCAGCACAACGCACAATTCGAATCCATCGATCAGCAAGTTCGATCAATGATCGGCAACACCGTCGAGTACGACGACGTTGCCCGAGAAATCGAAGGTGCCAAGGCGACCGATCTGGAACGCCGTTGGGATTCGTTGACGACTCGGATGACTGAAACCGAAGCCCGAATCGCGACGCTGCAAACCGCACAAGGTGAATTGGCACAAGCGATGAAGCAACTCGGTGACGACGATCGATTGATGACCGCTCGTTTGGAACTGGGTTGTATCGAACGACAACTCAATCAACTTTCGCGTCGTTGGCAAACGCTTTCGATGGCCAGTTGCTTGCTGGAAGATGTCTGCGGCACGGTCGAAAATGAACGCCAGCCCGAAACGCTTCGTGAAGCATCTTCCTTCCTGAACCAGTTGACCGATGGCAAATACGTTCGCATTTGGACGCCGCTCGGTTCCAATCAGCTGAAGATCGACGACTCGGAAGGCAATTCGTTGCCTTTGGACGTCCTCAGTCGCGGCACCGGAGAGGCCGTCTTCATTGCACTGCGATTGTCACTCGCGGCCGCTTACGCTCGCCGTGGCGTGATGTTGCCGTTGGTGCTCGATGACGTGCTGGTCAACTTCGACGGATCACGTGCGGAACACGCCGCTCGCACGTTGAAAACGTTTGCCGAGCTGGGACATCAAGTCATGATGTTCACCTGCCATGAGCATATCGTCGAGATCTTCCACGAAATCGGTGTCGAAGTGCGCCAGATGCCCGCCCAGGGGACTCCCGGTCGTGCTCAGATCCTTCCGCCACCGGTGGAAGAGACCTACGAAGAAGAAGAGTACGTCTACGAAGAGGAATACGTCGAAGAAGAACCCGAAATGGAAGTCGAAGAACCGACTCCGGAACCGGAACCAATTCCCGAACCTCTTCCAATTGTCGTCGAGGCTCCCAAACCAGAACCGGTCGTCGTGGTTGCACCTCCAGTTGTGAAGCCGGCTCCAAAACCAATCGAATTGGTCGTGGAAGATCGCCGTCCGGTCAAACCGAAATCGAAGTTCCGGTACAAGTTCCAAGACATCGCCCGCCAACACCGACGGGTTCGTCGTCCGGAACTGATCATCGAACGTCCTGTTCGTCGTCCGGAGCCCAAGGTCGAAGTCATCGAAGAAGTCACCACACCGGATGCGATCGGTTGGGCATGGTTCCAACGCGAACCCGCCGATGGCCGAATCGATGCCGACGAAGCCGCCGCGGAAGCTGCCCGCAATCAGTGGCTGGACGAAGAAGACCGTGAAATGCAGGCCGTTGTCAGCGAAGCCGAAGAGATCGGAAGCTTGGTTCACAACGAAGCGACGCGGTCCAAATCCGACGGATCTTCCGACAGCTCGTCATCCTGGTGGACTGGCGAACGAACCAAGTCTTAGTTCAATGTCCGACCAAGACTCCTGCGTACGATGGACTTCCAAGTCCGTCGATCAAAGTCGGCCGCGACGGACTTGGAAGTCCATCCTACGCACGGTCGATCAAAATCCCGTGACCGACGCAGGCCCTGTGTCGGTGATTTCCCTACAGACGAAGCCCCGCGTCAGATCAAGGCAGCTCAGCCTTTTTCGACTTCGGCAAAACGCCCGCCGACAACAAAAGCATCCCGACACGGGCTGTTGCGATGCAGCAACCTCAAGCCAATCTCAAAGCAGTTGGCTTGATGCCGGTAGGCACGAACGACTCGAAGCTGCAACCAGAATGTTGGCAAGATCAGACGAACTTCCTCTTCCGGAAACAGCTCAACCGGAGAGAGGATTCCACACGCGTTCTTTGAGAAATCTCGAGTAAAGATCCCGACGGGATGAAACGCTCGAGGAAAACTGGGCAACGCCTTCTCAAAGTACAGCAATCCACAAGTACGAACGATGCGACGCTGTGCTTGTCGTTGGTCGCAGTAGTTCACCGGTGCCACGCCGGACTCATGGAAGTAGTCCTCCCATGCCTCAGGAAGATCAATCTTCCATTCGGTTGCCCTGACTACTTCGGCATAGTGCTGTGGATAATTGAAATCCAGCATTCCACCATCTCCGGGTCGAGGGCCTTGCCACTTTCGCGACGAATCAGGTTACACGCATCTTCGCGTGACATAGGTGTCCGGTAAGGACGTTGGCTTGTGACGGCTTCATAGATATCTACCACGGCACACAGGCGGCCCCATGGATGAATGTCTTCGCCGATCGTTCCGACGGGATAGCCGCCGCCATCCATTCTTTCATGGTGTTGATACACCATCATCAATTGACCAAAGGTCAAATCATCACGCAGCGCGAGTTGTTTGAACCCATCACCGGGATGTTTCTTGATCAACGCAAATTCGTCTTCGTCTAGCCGACCAGGTTTGGTCAAAATCTGATCGGGAATTTCCAGTTTGCCCAAGTCGTGCAACAACCCACCGGCAACGACCAATTCCACTTCGCGTTGCGTCATCCCCAACTCGCTCGCCAGCATCCCGGCATACAAAGCGACGTTGGCACTGTGTGTGAACGTTGCGTAATCGTGATTCAGAACGCGGAACAAATCGCCTGCGGCAAAGTCTTCTCGGGAAACCAAACTCGCCGCGATTCCGCCGAGCTCGCTCGCAGCATTGACCGTTTCGTCTTCATCGTTGTTGGCAAAACTTCCTTGCAACACATCGAGAACGACTTCGTTGAGAGCTGCGGAACGCTGTGAATTCGTGGCAGCATCGTCTTCGGCACCCGCGGCCAAGTTTCGCAGGTATTCCTGATAGCTGGATCGGCCTTCCCGTTCAATAAACAGTTTTGTCACGCCGCGGGACTTCAACTTGTTCAAGTCCTCCGGCTTCATCGGGTAATTCGCCCCCCGATAAAGCTTCACTTCATCCGTGGATCCGACACGGCAATACAGATCCGCACCAATCGCCGATGAAGGCGACAGCGTGGAGACACTGATTGCGATGAGATCCGAAGCGAGCATTTCTGACTTGAACACCACACGATTGAGGGGGCACATCCCCATTGAGGTACGGAGACAATCAAACGTACAGTGCACAAGCGGGCACGAATGACTTCCCCCCCAAATCTTTTGGATTTGCAAACTCGGTAGGCGGAACAATCGGTCCCGTCGGCACGAGCATTTCAGGTGGCAGGTGCATAATTTGCACTCGTTGCCGATCTGACGACATTCGATCAAACTGCTCCGCTTGCGGCATTGGTGCCGGAAAAACTCGCCTCTCGACGACAGAACAGGTTGGCATGCCAGACTTTTATCAACACGACATGATCACGACGATCCACGATCTTCGATCGGCCAAATTGGATAATTTGGAATCGATGCTTCGGGAATCAACTCGAAATCATGACATCGGACTCGTGTTGCCGGTCACCGCATCAGACATGCGTGCCGAACCTTTTGATGTGATTGTCCGCGAGTTGGCTCAGGCCGATTACATCGCCTCGATCGTTGTCAGTTTGGGCGTGGCACCCGATCAAAGCGATTACGACGAAACCTGCGCCAAAATCGCTCCGCTGGGCGACCGCGCCAAAGTCCTCTGGACCGACGGCCCCGAAGTCCAGGGGCTCTACAACGAACTGATCGAATCCGGCATTGATGTGTCCGTGCCAGGGAAGGGTCGTAGCGTTTGGACCGCCTTTGGGTATTTGTTGGACGATCCCAACATCGAAACCTTTGTTCTGCATGACTGCGACATTGTCGACTACGACCGTCAATTGCTCACGCGGCTTTGCTTGCCGATGGTTCATCCAGGGCTCGATTTTGAATTTTGCAAAGCCTACTACGCACGTGTCACCGACCGCATGCACGGACGCGTTGTTCGATTGTTGGTTGCACCGCTGCTAAGAGCTCTGATGCAGTGCTTCCCCGAGAACCAATTCGTTCGGTTCCTGGGTAACTTCCGTTACCCGCTGTCGGGCGAATTCTCGCTGACACGCAACCTTGCCCGCACCAACCGAGTCGCCAGTGATTGGGGACTGGAAGTCGGAACGCTCGCGGACGTCTACCGAAACACCTCGCACAAACGTGTTTGCCAAGTCGATTTGGCCCGCCTTTACGAACACAAACATCAAACGCTCGCGGTCGATCAACCATCCAGCGGTCTGATCAAAATGGCGCTCGACATCCTCACCACGATCTATCGCACGTTGGCTAGTCAAGGCATCGTCTTCGGCGAATCAACTTTTGTGACTCTGCGTGCCTCGTTCTTGCGAATCGCTCAAGACTGCATCCGTCAGTATGCTGCGGACGCCCGAGTCAACTCGTTGAAATACGATCGTCACTCCGAAGAAATGGCCATCGAAGCGTTCGCCCAGTGCGTCACGCAAGCCGGCGAAATTTTCGCGGCGGATCCAAGCGGTAACCCTTCGATTCCAAACTGGACCCGAGTCCGCGCCGCATTCCCCGAGTTCACTTCGCGGCTACGCGAAACAGTTTGAGCAACTGGAAATTTCTTCCGACACGAAGAGTGCAAAATCACTCTTCGGTGGTCATTGCAATCGCGTCCAAAGCGATCATGCGATAACGCACTCGATCGCTCGGTGACAACGTTGGCAGGTGAGCACGCCGACGACTATCCAGCAGGATTTCGTACAGGCCAGCAGCCGATCGCGGGCGCGGCATCGAACGAATCACACCTGCTCGCAGAGACTCGTCGCCCCAACGCGTCTGGCCGATCAACTGCAGATCCAATCCTCGGCGTTTGGTCCAGTCTCGATGCACCGTTCCATGAATGAGACTGGCTTCGATCTCGATGTCCAGCGAATCGATCCCGCCGCGAACTCCGAATTGATCGGGAAGGTTGGCATCAAACTCCTTCTGTGACTCAGTGCGCTGATCGATCTCTTCTTCAAGCTGTTCCGGTATCTCGACCATCGGTGCGGGCGAATAAATCAGTAGAGGAACGTCGCGTCCCAATCGCATTCGCCGGACCACATCGATCATCTCAATCGCGGAAGCATCACGAGGTTGCTGTTTCGAAACGATCAATCGCACGTCATCACCCCGGGAGAGACGTCGCTCGAGAGCCGCGACCGAATCCGCGATTCGCGGTTCAAAGCCCGCTCCGGCCATGATTCGCTGCCAAGCCGAGATGATCTCCGGCCGATTTTCCAAGATGATCGCGACGCCCTTCGGACCCAGCGTTGCCATTTGTTGCCAACGATCACGAACGCGTGAAATGCCCGCGAAAGTGAGCTGGGGATCGGCTGCCATCAAGCGGGCGATTGTTGCAGCGGCTTCGTAACGCACCGTCGCATTGGGATGGTCGACGGTCTCCACCAACACGCTCGCGTCCGCTCCTTGCCGCAGCAGCGATGCCGACAGACCACGGCTGAGTTCACCGTCGATCAATCGCAAGATTCCAACCGCCGCCGGATCGTTGTCCAGTTCGACGCTGTTTTCTAAAACGGGCAACGCCCATGCCGCCAGCACATCCTCCGACGATGCATCGCCGAAGAAAGCTTTGATGAACTCATCGCGATTTTTCGCGTCGCCCCAATCGGGATCGTTCGCAACGCGATATGCCAATTGCGCAGTCAGCTGTTGAATCATGCTCGCGGGATCATCGTCACCGACTCGACTCAATCGCGAAGCCGCATCGGCTGCATTCCGAAAGGCGACCACCCAGGTCGCAGCTTGCGTTGGCACAACTCCGTCACGTTTTGCATTGATGGCCCAAACCGACACATCACCAAAATCATGTTGGCTCGCGACGGCTTCGTCCATCGCGTCTTTCAATGCCAACCGCATGATCTTCAGAGCGGGCAATCTCGATGCCGCATCGGATGTCGCTTCTAAGCGACGCACCAACAAGTCAACTTGTACTTCATCCAAACCCAACATCGCCAGCGCGTCGATCGCCTTCGATCTCGCGGAATCATTCCCGTACAAAGCGACGCGGCGAAGCCCAGCGATACCAGCACTTCGATCGATCTTCAACAGGACTCGCAAGTCCTCACGGCGCTGATCCAAGTCTTTGGTTCGAACGATATCGCCGATCAACGCTGCCGAAGCGTATTCACCACCACGGAAAAGTGTTCGATAGGCACCGAGCTTTTCATCATCGCTGCTGGAGGTCAATTGTTTGATCGCGGCTTGCAAACGATTTGGGTCGCGAAGCGTTGTTGCTCGTGCGTCGAAGATTGCATCGAGTGCCTTTTTGGCCTCTTCTGAAACATCTTCCGCCGACGAAATTCGGATCCGTTGATCGGTGCTGATTTGGGATGCAATCCGTGCGGCACGATCCGCCGCCGGTGCGTTGCTCGCGAGTGGCTGCAACAGTTCGTCGATCGCTGACCAGGCTCGAACCCGGGCCAACGAATCCAAACTGCGGCCGAGTGCTTCGGGACCGCCGCTGGCTTTCAAAATCAACTGCTCCACTGCCGGATCGGGCGGCAGCGGTGTCGATTCTTCCGATTCGACACCCGTCTCCTGGGCGACAATGCCGTGCAAACCCGAATTCGCGAACACACAAAAGGCAGCGAAGCTGGCGACGAGAAGGCGACTGAAAAAGCGGTCAGCCATTCGGGAAATCCGAGGGTTGGCGAAAATGAAGAACGAGAAGCGTCTCCATTCTAATCCGTCGAACCACGGATTCACCTGTCTTCGGACCAGCTTTCTGCGGCCCGAAACGCCCGCGGGATGGGGCTCGCCACCCGTTTAGAAATCAGACTGTTCCGATTGCCGCAATTCTTCCAATCGTGCGTGCGCCTCGTCCGCCCACGGGCTGCCCGGGGAAAGCTGCAGAAACCGCCGCCAATGATGCTCCGCCTCGACGCTGCGGTGCAGGTCCTCGAGAATCCGGGCCAAGTTGTAGTGCACATCCGGGTAATCGTCGTGCAGCGCCAGGGCACCTCGGTAGGCCGCGACCGCCAATTCCGGCTGGCCCGTTTCCGCCAACACGCCCGCTAAACTCGAACGAGCTTCCACGAAATCCGGGTCGACCTCGAGGGCGGCGTAGTACCGTTCCCTCGCAGCGATCGTTTCGCCGACTCGGTATAGCAACTCACCAATCTGAAAATGGATGTCCGACCGGGCTCCATCGCGAGCCAGCACGGCGTGGTAGCAGTCGATCGCAGTTTCCAGCTCGCCGGAATCTTCGGCTTGGTACGCCGACAGCAGCAAATCGTCTTCTTCCTCAGGCAACTCATCCGCGGGAGGAAACTGCATCGAGCCGTGATCGGTCGCACCAACACCGGCATTTTCAAACGGCGACGTTGAACTGGCGAATGAACTTGATGCCGTCATGCCAAATTCATTCTCGAACGGATCGCTCGGTCGCGAGAACTGCAGGATTGGCGTGTCCGATATGTCTGATTCCGTTGACGATTCGTCGTCCTCCATCGCGTCGAAGTCAAACCTCAACTGACCGCCGGGTTCAATCAGACCTTCGCCTTGGCGGAGCAAGACGTGCTTGCCTTCGACCAAAATCGACAACTGGTCCAATGGACGTCGCAGGTTGGGAACGACTTCGACCCACTGCATGATCCGTCGTTCAATTGCCTCGGGACTGGCACCGGATGCCACCCATGCCGCCAAACGTCGGGCCGTCGCGACTTCTTGAAAATCAAAGTAAGGCAACTTGTGCAATGTCCGCACCGGCCGAATCAATCCTCGACGATGCCAACGTCGAATGACACGCACAGAAACGCCCAACAAATGAGCCAACATGGCCGGCGTATGCAATTTGCGAATCGATTGTTCCGCATCGACCAACCCGAGTTGTTGCCACAAATCGGTCTCGTGCAAAATCTGCACATCCGAGTCATCGCCGCGTCGCTCAGTCGCCTTCTCGATCAACTCGGCTTCCGCCAAAGGTGATTCTTCGGCACCGATGACGATGCAATCGACCGATGAAGCCTCGCTTTCAACGACGACGGCCCCATACGATCGCAACAGGTTGGTGGCTTCGCGGCGATTCATGCCGCCCAGACGCCCAACGATCAGTATTCGCCGCCCTGACAACGCATCCGTTGGCAGGGACGCATCCTCCGAACCGACATCCTCGATGTCCGACGAGTCCACATCGAACTCATCATCCAGCGTGTCGCTCAGGTCGTCGTTCGGCGATTCGATTTCGTCGTTGAAAGGCATGATGCCGACAAGATATCCGATCAGCATCCGCCGACCACTCCGGATTGCGGTCACGAGGAAGATTGTCGCGTGATGCAATGAACAAAGTCCCACCGATCGTCAGCGTAAATGCGAAACCGGATGCATTGCTTGTTCGCGACTTGACGAACGCACCGGTTGCCTCGTTCTTCACGGTTCTGCCGGGTCATTGAAAACAGGGCGACTTTGATGGCCAGAGAACCGATACCGACGAAGGGTGTCCTCTTCACGACACCCCATCTCCTCCCAACTCATTCGCAGGTTCTTTTGTCATGCTCGTCACTCGCCTGGGCAAAATCACGGTGCTCGCCGTCGCCGCGGGAGGACCCTATGTCGCTTCAGAAACCGATTGGGGGCGGAACGCCGCCGGTTCCGTGACCAACGTTTTTCGCGGAGAAGGCATCACCGCGACCGGTTGGGGATCCGGAGAAGCTCCTGTCGGCGGCGTCACGAATTCGCCCGATTCGGATCGATACCCGGTTCACTCACACCACCAAGTCGAAACGCTTCGTGGTGTGGCGTCCAAACGTTATCGCTACGAACCCGAAATCGCAAAGAAGCTCGGTGCGATCCCCGCCAACGACGAAGCCCCCGCACTGGCCGGAAACAACGTCGCTGATTTACGTGAGGTCCTGCGTTTTGACTTGACCACGCACGCGATCCTCAAGCGATTCTCGAGAGTTTCGACGGTGCTAGCCGATCTGCAACTCGAAGGCTTGCGAGTGCCCATAGTCACCGGCACCCAAGCAACCGATTTGGCTGGCACGTTGACGTACTACTTCGATCGATCCGGATCAATCCAGCGGATTTCGTTGCACGGTTTCACCGGAGACCCGTCGCGATTGATGACCACGATCCAGTCGCACTACGGGCTGGTTCGCGAACCATCGCTCGAAGCCGGCGTGTTCACCAAGCGTTGGAACGGCACCCCGGTTCACTTCCTACGTCTGACCCACGCTCCCGTTGTATTCAGCGATGCGGTGCACCAAAAGTACACGGTGTTTTTGGAACTCAATCAGCCGAACCTGACGTACGGCATCAGCGACGAAGCCAAACGAATCGTCGTCACTGATCAGTGGACCGGTCGCTGGTAACGGCGGCATCCGTCAACGTTTGCAGCCCCGCGTCCATGTCGATGCGGGGCCGATACCCCAGCCGCTCTTTTGCGGCCGTGATGTCAAACGAGTGATCTTTCGCCAGCTGCGACGCGACAAAGCGAGTCATCGGTGGTTCGCTGCTACGCCCCGTCAATCGCCACACCGTTTCTAACACCGCACCGATGCGGTACGCGGCCGCGAACGAGATGGATTTGGTCGGCGGATCAACGCCGTGAACACGACAAAGTTTCGCGATCCAGTCCCAACAATCGACCGGTTCGTCTTGCGTGATGAAGTACGCTCGTCCCGCCGCTTCCTCCGGACGCGTTTGCAACGCATCCATCGCGTCCAAGTGAGCGGCAGCTGCGTTGATGACATGAACCGTGTCGATCACATTGTTGCCGTCGCCGATGATTCGCAATCGTCCACTGCGTGCACGCTGCAACACACGAGGAATCAAGTGCGGGTCATCCGGTCCCCAAATCAAATGAGGACGCAGTGAAACCGTTCGCATTCCGTTCGGCTGATCCGCCGCCAGAATTTCTCGTTCCGCGATCGACTTGGTGTGCGGGTAATGACACATCCACGTTTCGGGATACGGTTCCGCTTCATCAACATCACGTTGATCGTTGCCGTCGAACGTGACACTGGGACTGCTCGTGTAAATTAACTGCGAGACGCCAAATTCTTGGCAAGCTTGCAACACGTTTCGCGACGCAACAACGTTGTTGTCGAAGTAATGCTGCCAACTTCCCCAAACCCCGGCGACGGCCGCGGTGTGAATCACAACGTCGGCACCCGCGATCACGCGAGCAAGATAGTCGGTGTCAAGCAAATCACCGCGATGATGCGTCATCCCGGCCCGAACCAAATCAGCCGTTTCGCGACGTGACAGCCCGACGACTTCACAATCACGTTGCAGCAATTGGCGAACGATTTCGCCGCCAAGGAAGCCGCTGCAACCGGTCACGACCACTCGCATCAAGTCGAACCCAACGCCGGCGATTGAGTTGGTTCCGCGTCATTCTCATCTCCGCTGTCTGATTCCGTCGGCGGCTGATCCACCGGCACGATCGCGTTCGGGTCACCCACGGGATCGCCGCTGGCGGGAAATTTGATGAACACGCGAGCCAAAACGATCACGGCGATTGCCAACAACAAAGAACCGAACACGAACGGAGCCCCGGGGAATTCAAACGGAGCCTTTTCCGACGTGAAATAGCCAAGCAGTCCGCTGGTGAACAACAACGGTGCAGGAATGTTTGTCAGGCTGATCAACGATGTCAGTGCACCTTGCACCTTGCCTTGTTCTTCGGGACTGACCCGCCCCGCGACCAAACTTTGAATAGCGGGCCCTGCCAATCCGGCCAAAGATCCAAACACGACGATGCAGGGAATCATCCAACCCTGGGACGCCAACCCGTATCCAAGGAACGCGAGACACGAAACGCAGGTTCCCAACACCGCGGTGCGTCGTTCACCCAAACGTTTGATCATCGGTCGAACCAAGCCGCCTTGAACAATTGCAGCCATCAAACCGACCAGCGCCAACGTCAGTCCATTGGTGACCTCATTCCAACCAAATCGATATCCCATCGACAGCACCCAAACGTTTTCCAATCCACGTTGGGCCAAAGATGAAAACATGAACGCGACCGCTAAGCCGGCAATCATCGGATAGTTGCGAAGTCTCGCGATCGTGCCCAGCGGGTTCATCGCAGCCAACGAAATCGAACCTCGCTTTTCCGGTGGCAACGATTCGGGCAGCACAAAGAAACCGTACAACCAATTGACCAAAGACAATCCAGCCGCGACGAAGAATGGCAACCGGATGTGAATGCCGCCGAGCACTCCACCAAGCGCGGGTCCGATGATGAATCCCAATCCAAACATCATTCCAACCAAGCCGAAGTTGCGGGCTCGGGTTTCTTGCGTCGAAACGTCAGCGATATACGCATTCGCGGTTGAGAAACTGGCCCCCATCACGCCGGCCACAATCCGTCCAACAAACAACCATCCGACCGTCGGTGCCAAACCGGTGACGATGAAGTCGACGCCCAGTCCAAACAATGACGCCAGAATCACCGGGCGGCGCCCAAATCGATCCGAGAGTGCTCCCAAGACTGGGGCAAAGAAGAATTGCATCAGTGAGTAGGTCGCGCCAATCACACCGACGTACCAACTGGCCCGAGAAGTGTCGCCGCCGACAAACTCTTTGATCAATTCCGGGAGCACCGGAATGATGATTCCGATCGCCAAAATGTCGATCAACAACGTCAGCAGGATGAATGCCATCGCCGCCGAACGTCGCTGGTGCGGAGGCGTGATCAAGGCATTCTGGGGGGCAAGAGTGAGGCGAGACGTCGGATAAGCGGACCAACACCTTACGATCCACTCCGCTCGGCGTCGAGATGGGCGTTCCCACGCGTTTTCACGTGTGAACAGAAGTTCGTCATTCACCGACGAATCTCCCGCCTGGGTCCGACAATCGACTTGTTGGTTCGCTCCGGTGTCAAGCTGCGCCCCGGCTTTCGAGCGTTCAACCGGCGGTCTAAACTGTTCGGTTGGTCCATCGCTGGCGCGTTGGAAACGCGCCCAACGCAAGAACTTCTCAGCGGTGACCTGTTCTCACTGCATTTCTTGTGTTGCCAAACGGATTTTGCTCCTACGAAGGTTCTTTCGGATGCCCCAAGGCTTCTACACCCAGTGCGTCGTTGTCCTCCTGCGCGAACGCGTGTCGATGCGCAAAATTGCCGCTGCGATCGATGAATACGAACCGTCTGATCCCCTGCCCGCTACGGCGGATTGGGCGATTGCCGGTCCGTCGCTGATCATGGATATGGACGAAGAAACTCCCGGCCACTTGGCGATCGACTTGGTCGACAAACCTTGGCCGGACGACATGCAAATCGAGGACGCCGATTCGGCGGTTCGCCAAGCATGGTCCAACGGCTCATTCGGACCGCTGACATTTCCGGGCTCGCTACAACGCTCGCTCGAACAACTGTGGGTTTGGGACGAAGGCAAAGAAGAGGTCCCTCAGCACACCGCGTTCTTGCGAATTCGCAGCAGCTACATCCTCAAAACCGACGAAGAAGACGCGCCGCTGACACCGGAAGAATACGAGCCGTTTGATGAACTCGCGTTGATCACCGAAGTCGCCGCCGCCCTGACCGAATTGCCACAAGCAATCGCGTACTTCAATCCCGCTGGCGAAACGATCCGCAACTTGGAAGGGATGAATCAAGTCATCCAAGAATCCGAGGACAACGATTTTCCACCGCTAGATCTGTGGGCCAACGTTCGGCTCTACAGCCTCGACGATGGATTCGCGGCGATGGACACCGTCGGCAACGGCCAACTGGATCTACCAGACATCGAAGCATTATTTTCCGCGGAAGCTTACGACTTCAACGACATCGATGAATTGCTTCGGTTGATCACGTGCCACCTGATCGAAAGCGAAGAATCATTCGAAGACGGTGACACGGTCCAAGGGCCAAACGGGGTCACCTGGGTGATGCACCAACAACCGGACAGCATCTCAGATCCGCCGCGATCGGTGCTCCGCTTCTTACCGCAAGACGACCATCCCCTGCCGGAACAGTATCAACCGACTGCAGAATAAACGTCTGGCAAATCAATCACTCGCCAATGCAGTACAAGTACTCTTGGCGTTTGCCGCCTTCTTGCACGCCGACTCGCAAGTAGATTCGCCCGCCGCTGATGGTGGGTGTCGACATCACGGAATCACCGAGCTGGTTCTCGCCAATTGACTCGAACCGCTCCGGGTCGGCTCGGAAGATGTAACAATTGCCTTCCTCGTTGACCGCATAAATCCGGTCGTTCACGAGGACAGGTGACGAAGTAAAGTCGCCGCCCAAGCGAGCCTTCCACTTTGTTTCACCAGTTTGGCAATCCACGCACATCGCGACGCCCGCGTCCAACGTCATGAACAGATGGCCGTCTTTTTCCAACATGGAAGGCACGTAGACTCGCGTGCCGACTTCCCATGCCACCTCGCCCGATCCATCCGCCACAACCGCGGAAATGTGATTGTCAGGGTACCCACCCGATGAAAACACGTGCTGGCCGTCAGTCACGGTCGTGGTCACGCACTCGGTCGTCGCTCCTTCGATTTCCCAGTTCACCTTGCCGGTCATCGGATCCAAACTGGTGACCAAATCGCATCCCGTCAGAATCAACTGGTCTTTGCCAGCGACCGACAAAACAACGGGCGACGCATAGTTCGGTTCCTTTGGCCGCTGGTGCCTCCAAACAACTTCGCCCGTGACTCGGTCCATTCCGACGACTTGACCGCCCGCCTTGTTGTCGGCTGATGCAATCACCAAATTTTCATAGATGGTCGGCGATGAACCGTACCCTTGGTGAATCTGATAGCGACACAGTTTTTGCTGCCACAACAGCTCGCCTTCCAAACTGACCGCCGACGTGTAAACGGCTCTGTCAAAGTAGAAGTTGACGAACACTCGTTCGCCATCAGTCGCCGGCGTGCACGATGCCCAGGAGGCTTTCGTGTTGGGTTCGCGTTTGTCGATGCCATCGAATTCACCTTCGTGAACCACCGCCTCCCAAACCAATTCTCCACTGTCACGATTCAAACAAACCAAAAACTGCGAGTCACGAGCCTTGTCCGCGACTTGCAAATAAACCCGATCGCCGAGCAAAATCGGAGAACCGTGCCCTCGATCGGCGAGCGGAACCTTCCAAACGATGTTCTGCTTCGCGTCGGCAGAATCACTCCACTGGGTTGGTGGATCCTGTTCACCGACGGCATGTCCTTGGCGGTCGGCACCACGCCACCACGGCCAGTCGGTATCTGAAAACGTTGGAGTCTGTGCCCACGTGTTGCTGCACGCCAACAGAAAGAAAGCGATTCCTGCCAAAGACAATTTTTTCATCCGGTCACCATTCCGTTCCACGTGTAGACATCTCGGCGCAAGGCCTGATCGGCCGCAGTTGCAAGCACGCGATCATTCGCGGTCTTCGCTTGCGCAGCGGCCCAGTATATCAACACGACGGTTTGAAAGGGTCACCTGAATGAATCGGTGACCTTCTGCAAAATCAACCGAATCAGGGCAACTGCTCGTACTTGCGGTACAACTGTTTGTGTTTGTTTCCCAAATCGACCTTGCGACCTTGGACGTAGGCATCAACCACACGCGTGTCGGACTCGAGCACGTCGCCATCGACGACGATCAACGTTGCATGTCGTTTTGCCGCCAACGTTCCGACTCGATCGGCAACGCCCAAAATTTCGGCTGCTGATTGAGTGATCGCACGCACCGCTTCTTCGCGAGGCAAACCGTGAGCCACCGCGACACCGGCGTGATACGGAAGGTTCCGTATGTTCGATGCACCTCCCGGATACCCCGATCCCTCGCCCGCGATTGCAAACCGGACGCCAGATTCGCGAAGTTTCGCTGGCAACGAATACAACGCATCAACCGGATCGGACCGACGCCGTGGCAGTCGATAAGTCGCGACCAAAACCACGGGAATGTCATGAGCCGTCAAATGCTCAACGCAGTGCATTGCATCAGCACCACCGCACAGCACCATCGGGATTTGACGCGAAGTGAAGAACGAGATCGCAGACTCAATCGCTCCCAATCGATCGGCTTCAACAAACACGGGTCGCTCACCGTTGATTACCGGAAGCAAACTTTCCAGCCGAAGATCTGTCGCCAAGCTCTCTTCCGCTTGGATCGCTTCGCCATACCGGCGGGCTCGTTCGAACAAGTCATCCAGCTCTTGAATTTGCTCGTCGTACCGCTTGGCTTTCTCCTTGGAATCGCCACCACGAGGCACCACGGATTCCCAGTTCACGCACAAGCCGACCGGACCTTCCAACAACATGTCTTGGTAAGACCAACCGTCCAGCTGCATCACCCCCGATTGTCCTTGCAGCAATCGGCCGCCGGGAACGACATGAGCCAACATCACACCGCCAGCTCTACCAACAGGAATCAATTCGCTATCCGGATTGAAGGCGACCCAAGATCGAACGTTGGGATTCAGTTCCCCTCGCTCAACATTGTCGAGCGTCACATCCACCGCCGTGATTTCAAGAAGTCCCAGATCGGTGTACGCATCGATCAAGCCCGGGTAAACGTGCTTGCCCGCTCCCTCGATCACCTCTGCCGAATCCGGCAACCGGACCGAAGCTCCCACTTCGCTGATAACCCCGTCTTCAAACAGAATCGATCCATTTTCGACGATCGAACCATTCCCCAAATGCAGCGTCGCATTCCGAATCACGATCGGTTTGCTTTGTGGTGCACCGGGAACCATGTCGTGAGCCATCGCAGGCGACAACACCGTGCTCGCTCCAAAAACGAATGCCAGAACGGCGGCCGATAGATTTCTTGAATCGCTCATTGGACTTCCTCCGTTCCTTGTGACATCGCGTTTTGTTGGGCTCTCTGCTGGGCACCACGTGAATTGCAGAACTCGTCGTAACGCAACCAGCGGTCTTCTTCGGCTAGTTCGATCACGCGACGGTTGGAGAGCGATTTGTCGTCATCGTCTTCTGAAGCATCATCCGATTCGGATTTTGGCTTGCCGTCGAGCAACTCTTGAATCAGCTCGTTCCGCCAAGCTTCATCACGGGCCTGCATCTCGGCATCATCTTCCAAACGGAACATCGGGCGTCCGTCGATCCAGGTCTGTTCGCAACGACTGGTCGTGGACATCGGCGGCCCGCTCCAAACGACCAAGTCCGCGTCTTTGCCAACTTCGATCGATCCAACGCGATCTTCGATCCGAAGCTGTTTCGCTGGATTGAGCGTCACAAATTTCAACGCTTCGGTTGGTGGAACACCGCCGTATTTGACCGCTTTCCCAGCCTCGGTGTTCAGGTGCCGGCCCATCTCCGCATCATCGCTGTTGTAAGAAACCACGATGCCTTTGTTGTGCATTAACACACCGTTGTAAGGAATCGCATCGTAGACCTCGAACTTGTAAGCCCACCAATCGGCGAACGAAGATGCCATCGCACCGTGCTCGGCCATTCGATCGGCAACCTTGTAGCCTTCCAAAATATGCTGCAGCGTTCCGATCCGAATGCCAAACTCATCCAGAACATCCAGCGTCGCCATGATCTCGTCTTGGCGATAGCTGTGGCAGTGAATCCAACGCTTGCCGTCCTGAATCTCAACCAGCGTTTGCAATTGCAAATCCACTCGCGGTGGCAACGTATTGCGATCGCCAGAATTCCAGCGTCGATGTGCGATGGCGTACTCGCGTGCGGCGAGCAATTGATCACGAAGCAATTGTTCAACGCCCATTCGCGTGTTGGGATACCGCGACGTGCTCCGCTTGACGTTTTCGCCGAGCGCGAACTTGATCCCCAAAGGAGCATCTTTGAATCGGAAGTCGTCCATCGGATCCCCCCAACGGAACTTCACAACTTGGTTTTGCCCACCAATCGGATTGGCCGATCCGTGCAAGATATTCGCGGTCGTGACACCGCCGGCGAGTTGCCGATAGATCGTGATGTCAGTGTTGTCGATGAAGTCACCGATCCGCACCTCTGCCGTGACAACTTGCCCCGATTCATTGATTCCGCCGTCAGTCGCCGCGTGCGAGTGGCAATCAATCAAACCGGGAGTGATGTGTTTGCCAGATGCATCGATGATCGTACAGTCTTCTCCGGTGGGAACCGTGATGTGCTCTTCCACCGCAACAATTCGGCCGTCTTCGATCAAAACATCCATCGGTGTTTCAGGAACCTGCAAGTCATCGCGATCTTCGCACGTCCAAACCAACGCTCCTTGAAACAAAACCTTGGACGGGCGTGCGATCGGTTCGGACCGGCCATAGGCACCCAACGGACGAACGATTTGCAGCTCGTCGATTGACGACTCTTCCTCAGACGACTCGCTCGATTCTTTCGCGGAATCCTCCGCTGCAAGCTCGCCCTCCGCGTTCTTGTCGTCGTTTGTTTCTTCGTCGGCACCTTCACCGTCGTCCTTGTCATCGTCCGATGAGTCCTCATCCGACTCCTCTTCCTCCGAGTCGTCTTCAGGTTCCGGCTCCATCCAACTGGTTTGGAATCGGCGAGAAGCCTGCCCGATCGGATAAAACTCGATCGACAGCGGTTCCGCGTTCGAAACATCCGCCAACGTCTTGGCACTCGAGCGGATGACGACGCGATGTGTGCCTTTTGGCAAACCCAAAGCCTGGCACAGAGCGTCATCGGAATCACCGCAAGTGAACTGCCCCGCGAATTGATCCAATCGCTGAACGATCTTCTTCAGCTTTTGCTTGCTCGTCTTTTCCTTGGGTTCGTCGTCTTTCTCGTCATCCTCTTCGTCATCCGAACCTTCCTCTTCTAATTCCGATTCGCCTTTTTGCGAATCGTCCGATTCACTTTCGGCGTCTGCATCTTCTTCGCTGCTTTCCCCCGGCGTCTTGCCGATCAGCTCCGCCGACAAGCGACCATCCTTTTGCGAGATCGCCAACTCGACTTCCGTAGTGGAATCCGCTGGCATACGAAGCTTCCACGAACCGACCAACGACGCGACTTTCGTTTCCGGTTCCTCATTGATCACGAACTCTTGTCCATCGACCAGAACCTTCCAAACCTTCGTTTCTTTGTCGAACAAATCCCCATCCGCGACGATCAAGTTCGCTGACATTCCACCGGCGATGCGGCCATGAGTCCGATCCAACCCCAGCAATCCCGCCGGGGTGGTGGTCAGCGAGGCGATCGCGTCGCGGCGTGATAATCCACGTTCCACGGCGGTTCGCAATCGAGCCAAAAACTTGCCGGGGTCATCCAAGCGATCCGTGGTCAAGCAAACCGTCGCTCCCTGACGAATCATCTCGGCCGGGTTGGTGGGAGCGAACTTCCAATCCATCAGCCTGACCAAATCCACTTCGCGCGCTGATTCGGGCGTCGACACATCAGGAGCCTCTGGAAAATCCAGCGGCAACAAAAGCACTCGGTCCAGCGCCGCGATTGCTTCCGATTCTCGGTACTCTCGTCCTGAGCCTCGGATGATTGATCGCATCGAGAATTCATTCGCGATGTTCTGAGCCCGCAACGCCATCCGTTCATTGGGACAATCAAACACAAACGTCGAACCCGCCAAAGCTTGATGCAACGTTTGCAAAGTCTCGCTGTGATCGGGTTGAGGCAGCGACGGGTTCGCATCGTGAGCGGCCGACGCGTCGCGGTACCACTGAGCGTCATAAAGCGATTGCCGAAGCAACGCCACCGCGCCCATGGGAGAGTTTGGATATCGTTCGCCGGAATCATTCCCGCGCGGCACGGACAACGCCGCCGTCATCCATTTCAAATCTGCAATGCGTTGCGGTCCGGCGTGAGCGTTGTCGGCTTCGTCTTTGGATTCATTCAGCGACCAAACCGAAGGCTGTCCACCGATGATGCGTCCTTTCGGAGCCAGCACCGTCGTGGCGAAACCTTGACTGCGAAGCTTGCCAGCATCCGGAACATTCGACAAATCGCGAATTTCGCGGTTGGCAACAATATTCGCATTCCAATAGTCATCGCCTGAAGTCAGCAAATCAGCGGACACCTCTTGCCAAGCATTGATCCATCCCGCGTAGATCGTCTTGCCCGAGCAATCCACGACGCGACAACCTGGCGGCGGTTCAATGGAATCACTGACCGCGACGATGCGACCGGATCGAATCAGAACATCGCCAATCGCTGAATCCTCATCAGACTCCTTGGCCGACTCCTCCGCACCCAAATCCTTCAAGTAGTAATCCGGATTGGTCACCAATGTGGCACCGGTCAGCAAGACGCCGGTGGGCGAATTGGCGCGAAGTCCCACGACAGGGGCGACTCCGCGAACATCTTGGCCGTGGGCAACGATGGCCAGACACGCCATCGAAACGGTCAGCATCAGCCGACACAAACAATTGGTAGATCTCAATGAACTCACTCGATTGTGGCTTGCGGACAAAGATCGCCTAGCAAAACAATCCACCCACAACCGGCATCAGAAAACGCCAGAATTTCCACGGTCGAAGGCAGAATGGACTGTCGCAGGATAGTCGCTGCTGCGCTTCAACGCGAACCGCTACTCCGAGGAGGTCTCAGCCCTCCGGATGGCTTTTGTCAACAAACGATCAAAGGTCGACGCGAACGCCTTTTTGTCTTTGGGACCATAAGGCGCACTGCCGCCCGTTTCGACACCAGCACCCCGCAGGTCGTCCATGAAATTTCGCATCGAGAGACGACTGGCGATGGTCGCGGGCGAATATTCTTCCCCTCGCGGATCGATCACAAACAAACCTTTGTCCACCAACAATCCCGCCAGTGGCAAATCGGCGGTCACCGCCAGATCACCCGGTTCGCCGTTGTTGACGATGTACCGGTCCGCTTGATCGGCTCCCTCGCGAACGACCACGGACCGAACCGTCGTCGCGTTGGCCGGCACTCCAACCGGTGAATTCGCGACCAAAATCGTTACCAGGTCCAAACGTTTTGCGGCACGAAACACGACCTCCTTGACGTCCCGCGGAGCAGCGTCGGCATCGATCCAAATTTTCACTTCATATGGTTCCGGTGTGAGTGTCGGTTCCGTTGTGGTTCATTCACCGAGTCGACGAACGAGAAACACCGAGCGGTGCCACAACAGAGCCATGGTTCGGTTTAAACTAGCCGCTTCCTACCGACCTTCCCACCACTGACTCTGGCAACACCATGAATCATCTTCCGGTTTCTCGCCAAGCATCTCACATGACGAAACGCCTTGTCGCGTTGTCAATTGCACTCGCGGTACTCGGCAACCTCTTGCCTCACACAGCTTCCGCGGATGAACCGGCCAAAGCCAAACGGCCCAACATCGTCTTCGTATTTTCCGATGACCATGCGTTGCAAGCCATCGGTGCTTACGGATCCAAAATCAACAAGACTCCCAACCTGGATCGCATCGCCAACGAAGGCGCCGTCTTTCACAACTCTTTCTGCGCCAACTCAATCTGCGGCCCTTCGCGAGCCTGCATCCTGACGGGCAAACACAGCCACATCAACGGCTTCCTTCGCAACGGCAATCGCTTCGATGCCTCACAGGTCACGTTCCCAAAACTGTTGCAAGATGTCGGCTATCAAACCGCACTGATTGGCAAGTGGCACCTGGGCACCGATCCGGTCGGTTTCAATCACTGGGAAATCCTTCCTGGACAAGGCAACTACTACAACCCTGACTTCATCCAAATGGATGGATCACGCAAGCGGTATACCGGCTACGTGACGGACATCATCACCGAGAACACGCTGAACTGGTTGCAGAACGATCGCGATGAAGACCAACCGTTTGTGCTGATGTGCCAACACAAGGCTCCTCACCGAAACTGGTCGCCTCCACCACGTCACTTTGATTTGTACAAAGGCGTTGACGTGCCCGAGCCAGAAACCTTGTTCGACGATTACGCCGGTCGTTCCAAGTTGCTGCACGAAAGCGAAATGTCGCTGGAGAACCATTTCTACTGGGGCCACGACATGAAGTTCCATGGCGAGAGTTTGTTCCCCGAGCAGTTCTTGCCACGTTTGGGCAACGGCGAATATCGCCGCATGAACGACGAACAAAAGGCCGCCTGGGACGCCGCTTATGAACCCGAGAACCAAAAGTTCATCGCCGACATGAAAGCCGGCAAACTGTCCAGCAAAGACATCACCAAATGGAAATACCAACGCTACATCAAGGACTACCTCGGCACCGTTCAAGCGGTCGATGACAGCGTCGGTGAACTGCTGGCTTACCTCGACGAATCAGGACTCGCCGAAAACACGATCGTGATCTACAGCAGCGACCAAGGGTTCTACCTCGGTGAACATGGCTGGTACGACAAACGCTGGATGTTCGAAGAATCACTTCGCATGCCGTTCCTGATTCGCTGGCCCGGCGTGATCGCACCCGGCACCGAAAGCACCGCCCCCATCCAAAACATCGACTACGCCCCGACCTTCTTGGAAGCCGCCGGAGCAGAAATCCCCGAGGCCATCCAAGGACGCAGCATGGTCTCGATGATGAAAGACGGTTGCCGAGCGTCATCGACTTGGCGTGACGCGGTTTACTACGCCTACTACGAGAACGCAGCGGTGCACATGGTCCCCGTTCACGACGGTGTGCGAACCGAACGTTACAAGCTGATGTTCTTCCCCCGCAGTCGCGAATGGAACCTGTTCGATCTGGAAACCGACCCTCTTGAACTCAAATCGGTTCACGACGATCCCGAATACGCCGACATCTTGGCCGGGTTGAAGAAACGCTACATCGATTTGCGTGATTTGTATGACGTCAACTCCGCCACCATTCCGGCCACGCGAGGTGACGAACCAGGTTGGCAGAAACGCAACATGGCGATGTCCAAACTGGCCAAGACCGCCAAACCCAAACTGGCCTTCATCGGTGATTCCATCACGCAAGGCTGGGAAGGCCGCGGCAAAAAGGTTTGGAAAGAAAACTACGCCAAACACGACACCATCAACTTGGGTATCGGCGGCGATCGCACCGAGCACATCATTTGGCGTTTGACACACGGCAACCTCGGCAAGATCCAACCCGAAGTCGCAGTGTTGATGATCGGTACCAACAACACCGGTCACTTCATGCAAGATCCAACGCAGATCGCCGAGGGTGTCGAAAAGATCCTTTCGATCCTGCGTGAGAAATTGCCAAAGACGAAGATCGTGTTGCAAGCCATCATGCCGCGAGGCAAAACCAAGATGGACTTGATGCGACTGAATAACATCGCCGTCAACGACCGGATCGCGAAAATGGCCGACGGCGAAAACATCGTTTACGTCGACTTGGGCGATCACTTCATGAACGAGGACGGCACGATCGATCCCGCGATCATGCCCGATTACCTGCACCTGTCCGAAAAGGGCTACGAGATCTGGGCCGACGCCTTGGCCCCCACCCTCGAGTCGCTGGGCCTCTAAGCAGGTCGGCAGGAATGATCAAGTACAACCATGTGAGCCGTTTGGGCGTTAGCCCCGGTTGTGCGTGAAAACCGTGGCTAACGCCAACGGCTCAAATACCCGATGAAACCTGCGTACCTGCTTAAAAGTGGCATCGGCTTCCAGCTTGTGAAGAGACCAACCCAGGGCATCCATTCACCAATGGATGCCCTTTTTTCGTGCCCACCCCGCTCTCCAAGCCCCTGGGACGCCCTCAAATCCAACCGGATTGACGTGGCGACGCAACCGCCGCTCCCGGTAATCTGATCGAGCCAATCCGTCTCGACTTCCCGGAACTTCACTCCCAAACCAAGATGAAAATCGCCCTGGCTTTCTCTGGTGGTGGCGTTCGCGCCACCGTGTTTCACCTGGGCGTGCTTGCGCGACTCGCACGGGAAGATTTGCTCGGAAACGTCCAGATGATCTCCAGCGTTTCCGGAGGCAGCCTTGCCGCGGGTCTGGTGTTTTCTGCGACCAACAATCGCTGGCCCAGTAGCGAGGAATACCTCCACGAGGTCGTTCCCCGAATCTTGCGTTTGCTGACCACTCAGAACCTGCAGCGATCCTACGTGATCAAGTCGCTGATGTTCCCCTGGCAAATCCTCAGTGGACGCGCCGCGGTCCTCGGCGACGAACTCGAACGACGGTGGCAAATCAACGGTGACCTTGCCGACCTGCCCGAGTCACCCCGTTGGTTGATCAACGCGACCTGCTATCAAACGGGCAAAAACTGGCGATTCCAACGCGATTTGATGGGCGACTACCAAACCAAATACATCGTCGACCCCAAACTTCGACTGTCGCATGCCTTGGCCGCTTCCGCCGCCGTGCCTGGGTTGATTGGCCCTTTGATTGTGAAAGCCAAACACCATCGTTGGAAAGAGATGCGAAACGACGAGTGGCATTCCATTCCGGCCAAGTACAAACGGCTGCACCTTTGGGATGGCGGCGTGTACGACAACCTCGGCGTGGAAGCACTTTTCAAACCCGGCATCGGCTTGGTCGAAGGCACCGACTTCTTGATCGTCTGCGATGCCTCGCGGCCACTGGGCAGCGAATCGCGTCGATCGAAGTGGCGTCCGGGATACTTGAAAGCCTCCATGCGGCTGGTCGATGTGGCCACCGATCAAGTCCGCAGCCTACGAGCACGGATGTTGATCGACCACTTCAAGAAGAACCCCGGCAGCGGCGCGTACTTGCGACTTGGTTTGAAGAGCAAGCGATCCACCCTGCGAGCCCACACGCCGACGGAAGCCACCGGCAGCACCTCCGGAATTCGCGATTCGCATTGGACCGAGCAACCGTCGCTGACGGACGAGGAAGTCGATCGAGTCTCCCGGATCGAAACGACGCTTCGCCGATTAAACCACCAGGAATTCAGTCTCCTGTTCCGTCACGGCTACGAAGTCGCCAACGGAACCCTCGCCCGCTACGGCGGCGAATCCCTCGACCGAGTCCCCCGCAACCGAGTGCTCCTAAGAGCCGCGTGAACGCAACCAAAGCGATTGGAAAACGTCCCCCACTTCACCCTCCTGGCAGGAGGGTCGAGCGAAGCGAGGGGAGGTCGAACGGTGACAAGCCAACCCGTTCACCACTTCAAAACATCGCCCCTGGAAACCCGAAGCGTGAGCGAGGGATCACCCCGACTCATCCCACCAACTCCCGCCGCCACACGTCGGCAAACTCAATCGCCCCTCGTGTCCCATCCCGACACCGCTGCGAGTCCCAGCTAGATCAGTGCTCCGTAGACGACGAGCGTTCACCACAATGCATGCACTGTTGAGCCATCGCCGTACGGAGTGCTTTGCCGCACGCGGGACATGGCTTGGTTTTCTTGTTCGCGACCATCCAAGACTCTGGGATCACGTCGCAGATCGTGCCGACCAACGCAACCACCTTGAGCGTGAGAAACGCTGCGATGAGGCCGGAACCGATCCGAGCCCCCACGCTCCAGTCCGTGAAGGCCGACAAACCCGCGTAAAAAACACCAGCGAGCACAACCAACGCGACGATCCAAAGCAGCAACATCGCAACGCCAAACCCAACAAGCAGGATCAGCCCCGACAGCAATTCTTTCATGGAAGTGGCGGGCTTCAAACGCATTGGTGGAAACAACAAAAAATGGATGCCAGGGCTTCGACTTGCCGAATCGCACTAAGCAGCGTCTGAAATACGGAAGGCCCAAACAAGACGCTCAAACAATGTTGTTCCAACGCCAATGCATGTCGCATGGCCTCTCGAAAACACCATGTTGGCTCACCGGCTAGGTGAGGTAGTCCTCAATTTTCATCGCACTGTGGAAGATTCCGAGTATCTCAACACGATCTTCGCTGACGCCTAGCAGTCTGTTGATTTAGTCGTATACCAAATGACAACAATTAGCCGATGGGCGTTAGCCCCGGTTGGCGTCTGACTAACCGCCGCTAACGCGGTACGGCTCATTAAATCAACAGCCCGCTAGATACGGGATCCGGTAGTGACCGTAAAGGATCTCACGAACTTCACGGTCCGCGATCGGCATTTAGCGTCCGCCCAATCGAGGAAACGTCCGCAACAACTGGATCTTCGAATAGATTCCACGAACAACCTTTAATGCAGCCGTCGGATCTTCGACAGCGATGTGATCGTGGATCTTCTCAAGCCAGGCAACTGATTCGCGAGTCCAGACTACTTCTGCCACGATTCGATTCTCTGCTTGACTTCGTCATTGGTGATGACGTTGCCCGCGTCAGAGTCCGCCAGACCTCGGCCAACCAGACGGGCATAAGCGAGTTCGCGAAGGATCTCGTCGTAGCTACTGTCCTCAGGTTGCTGTGCGATGATATCGGCCATCGCCTGTTTAACAGTGGACATTTGGGATTCCTTTGCCGGGAGAACGCCTGTCGAAAGGTTTTGCCAGCACCGCCCTGAGCGAAGCGATTGACGTCTGCACTAACGTAAAATTGTACCAACGCTACGGCCCATTACCAAAGAGCCGATGCGCAATCGCCAACCACAACTTCACCCTCCTGGAGGTCGTGCAGTTTTTATGTGCCGTGCTCGCAAAGTTGAAATCACCCTCCTGAACGCAGTTGGGGAGGGTCGGAATGCGAG
>TARA_R110002073_G_scaffold3447_1_pt1 | contig 29370 bp, 20 predicted proteins | sample TARA_R110002073 | Tara Oceans TARA_R110002073 (sample SAMEA4397174) | marine metagenome | biome: Polar Biome; feature: [DCM] deep chlorophyll maximum layer (ENVO:01000326); material: water (ENVO:00002006), including particulate matter (ENVO:01000060) such as... | depth 40 m | reverse complement strand
TTAAGGTTAAATCAATATTTTAACTCCTGAGAAATCCTTTTTCTGCTTACTACGGGAGCCTTTTTTCTTTACGAAAGAAAAATATTTATTCGCTACGCTCATGGACTTGTTATTGCTATGCAATATTTAATTTATGATTATATAGCAATAATATTAAACTTTAAAGCATAGAAAGAAAAAAGCGGAGAAACTCCGCTTTTTATTTGAAATAAGCAACTAATTTTAAACTACTTTTAGTCTTTTAGATTGTTCTGGCGATTCTTCATTACCTAAATCATTATCAGGCTTATCTTTAAGCTCTGCCGCTTTAAATAAAGATTCTATTTTTTCAACTCGATGTTCATAGGCTAATTTAAAACCATCAAATCTAGAATCTAATTCAGTAATATCATTACCATGCAAAGAGTTATAGATGCCATTATCTTTCTTAATTTTAGACAAATAATCTAACTCATCTTGATTTAATTCTGGAGCATCACTTGAGCCGCTTTTAGCTGATTTATTATATAAATTTCTATAATATTCTTCTAATGCTTCATCGGTTAATTTAGCACTTGGTGTACCCAAATATAAAGAAGTTACTTTAGGTGCTATATCATTAACATCTTTTACAGATAATAAATCTTGTAATTCTTTAATTATTCCACTGTCTGTTTTAGTCATATCAAGTTCTTTAATCCATGTCTCAACGTCAGAGCCACTTCTATCTGTTGGTAATGGCAAATGACATTCACCTAAAAGACCTGATTTTTTAAAACAATCTGCTAAATAATAAAACTGTTGCACCATCACTTTATCGCAACCACCATTTATTCTAATTTCTGGTTTTTGACCATCTGTAGCATATTCTAATGCTTGTAAATAAGCAGTTAAAAATACTTCAGTTGTTACTGCAAACTTTTCTTTAAATGATGCATCTTTTGGTGGACTTGAAAATATTGATATTTTTCCTGATTTATCTACTTCTAACTGAAGATCTATTTTATTAATAGTCTTCCATATAATAGAATCTTCCTTAATAGAGTCTTCCGTCTTATCTTCAAGAGAAGCTGCACTCAACGAATCATCATCTAAGGTACTTTCAGCGTTAGCTACCTGTAAAGAGCTAACATCTTCATTAGCTACCCTTACAGACAAAGATGACTGCTGAGCTGCTAACGCTTTTTCTCGTTCTTGTTTTTCTGCTAAATTTCTTGCATATTGAAACTCTTGTTGCTCATCTTGCTTTTTTCTTGCCTCTTCACTTGTATACGGCATAATATATTCCACCCTCATTAATAGATTAGTTATTATAACTAAAAATAAACTATGTGAGTAACTTTAAATGAAATATATTAGTTTTTTATTAACTTTTAATGCTTTTAATATTAATTTTAATTCAATACATTCTGATATCTTTTATAAAATCTTTTCTCTTGGCACATATTTGTAATTTCACTGCCTTTAGCAACTCTTGGAAAGCAATAACAACCGTCATTGTTTTTATGCAATCTGCGCACCGAACAAGTTGGTTTACCTTCTGATTTACGCTGTTTATTATAAGTTCTTAATGCATCTAAACAAGTTTTTTCTTTAATAGATACTTTCTTTTCTTTTAAATCATCGCAAAGATACTCTTTATAACCATCATCATTTAATTCTGTCTGCTCCTTAAACGTACCAGCATAATTATTGCTGTAATTTTCATTTGCTCCATATGAACTAAAAGACAATAAGCTTATAACAGATATAATTGCAGATGATAATATTTTCGCTTTAATCATATATAACTATCCTTAAAATTATCCAATTATTAATTACTTTATTATAGACATTTTAAAGCAACATAATTTGCATAAAACTTATTTATTCGCAAATAAAAACAATTGATTAGATTTATTTAGGATAAACGACGAGAACTATTAGCTAAACTATCTTCGCTATGAACAGCTTTAATATCACTTAGATGATCAAGAGCTAAAGATGTTTCATTTATTATATTTGAAGATTTTACTTTTCTGATATCTCTATAACTACCTGCAAGTGCTGCTGCAGACTCAAATGCTGACACAGTTTCCAATATAGTTGTCCCATCCAATGTAATGTCAGTAATATCTTGATGACAATCTGTATGAGATTTATCTAAGCTGGCAAGACCAATATGTTTTGATGCTACACTAAAAAATGTATGAGCAAAAAAACTACACGTCATAATTGAAGTCGATACTAAAATATAAGAATCCCACGCTTGCTTATAAGTAATAGATCTTGTCTCAACCTCATCAGATTTAGATTTAACGATCAGGCTTTCTTTATTATCTCTATTAAAAGCATTAGGTATTACATCCATAGCCTCAGGAATAGATTCTAAATAATCGGTGAGCAACCTAGCCTTGGCAATAGAACTGAAAAACATTGATATAATAGGTATTGTAGATATAAAATAAATTACTGATACTGGTAATTTACTAAATACAACTGATGCATTTAAAGATGCTAATATACTCTTATATGCAAAAAATACCCCTAAGCATGAGATTGCTAGTATAGCTAAACTTAATATAGAATTATATACACATTTAATTGTGGTTTTAGCTAAATTTAAAGAAAATGTTCCTATTGTTTGACCTTCATAGTCATTTTTTAAATCTTTCCACGGTTTAATAAATTTTTTATGGAAATAGTCCGTGAATTTCTGAACCTGCTCCATGCTTAATATTGTTTTTAATGCCGATGTGATAAAAAAACTACTGCTAATAAAAGCAATTCCTGCGATTATTCCTGATATAATTTCTGATACAAAACCTGCTCCAATAAAAGATCCCCAAAGAACGCCGCCAGAAACAAACGATAAATAGCCAAGTATAGAGGCACTCACAACACCAAGACATACAATAGATGCTCTATATAAATTATCTAAAGATAAGCTCAAATCTAGCTTATTTTTATATAATTTTTTAAAAAACCCTGAAGCCACTTCATATACTTGAGTTTCAAAAAAGTATTTACTACTAAATCCTATCGATACACCTAATACTACAGCTAAACATATAGCTCCCGCACCTAAATATGGAAAAAGTAAGAAAACAATAACTGATGCTAAAGATGCTCCTTCACTAATACCTATAATAGTAGACATATGTTTAATACTACTTTTAAGTATTTTTTTCCATTTTCTCAGCTTTTTTTTATAATCTTGTTTTGTTTTATATGTAACCGGTATATCTTTATAATTTGTTAAATTATATAAAGAATAATTATAGAATGCTTTATCATCGTTATTTTCTGCTATTAAATCTAAATCTTTAGATATTAATTTTTTAAGCTCATCATTGGTAACTTGATGATTAATGTCATATTTTAATTTATGAGTTAATGATGCTAAAAAACCATAATTAGAAAAAAGCCTATTTATACATATTTTAACAGGTTTAACATGCTTTTCTTGATAGGAAAGAATGTTTTGAACAAGCTCGTTTTTATCTTTTTTTGATTGCTTTGATAAATTATTTAAAGTATTTTGATCTATTTCATATTTATCAATTTTTTCAAAATAAAGCAGTAATTTTTGAAAAACTGTTTTAACTATCTTTTCTTTTTCAAGACCTGCTTTTTTAGATTTATTATAATAACTTTCTAAATCATCTATAATATCTTCAGCGCCTTGAAAGTCTATAGCATTAACTAAATCAACAAAAATATTTACTTTTTTATCAATGAAATCATTGCTAAGATTTTCTCGAACTCGAGTATGCGGGGTTTTTTTATGCTGCGCAAAACCTAACTCAAAATCTTTACAGATTTTATCGTACTTTATGTTATTGTCTATAAACAACAAATTTAAATGAATCAACTTCAACACCCTTTTGTAAAAAAAATATTTTTCTAAAATAAATCATGATATGATGTTATTTAAAATTATATTTATTAAATTATCCTTAATTAAATTTTGAGTATAACTTTATTTTTCAATATTAAGCCCAATGCAGTATTTCAAAAAGACCTTAAAATATTTAATAATTATTTTAGCATATTTTAGCTTTTATAATATAAATGCTATAAATTTTCAAACTGAAGATGTATATAAAATTACTATAGTTAGTAGTAAAAATTATAAACCAACTGTAGACGCCTTACTCAAAAACTTACATGAATCAAAATATAATGTAAAAATTATATATTTAAGTAATAAACCGTTAAAGATATTATCAACTGATCTTGTTATTAGCTTAGGAAGAACATCTACAAAAAAAGCATTTGAACATTTATTTAAAACGCATAATTCTGAAGTACCCATTCAATATAAATCTCCTGCTCTTTTAAGCGTATTAATCCCTAAATTCCAATATGAAAAGTATTTAGAAGAAATAAAAAAATTAAAATATGATTTACCTAAAGATCAGGGCTTTTTTTCAGCTATATATAGAGAGCAGCCTATTAGTAGAATATTAGAATCTATCCAAGAAATATTTCCTAAAGTAAAAAATATTGGTGTTTTAATTAGCAACTATGATAAATCTGTACTAAAAGCTCTTAATCAAGAAACAAAAAAAAGGGATCTTAATTTAATATTAACTAAAAACCAGTATTCTCATACTTTAATCAAATCTTTGATAAAGACTTTAGAGCAATGCGATATATTATTAGCATTACCAGATCCTAATATATTTAACCCTTTTACATCAAAAGGTATATTCGTTTCTAGTTTCAGACGAGGCGTTCCAGTTTTTGGGTATACCAAAACTTATGTTGATGCAGGAGCAGTTGCAGCAATTTATTCAACTCCTGCTCAAATAGCAAAACAACTTGTTGATACTATTAATGTATTCTTTAAAAATTCTCATAAACTTCCAAGAGTCAGTAGCCCAAAATATTTTTCTCTTGCTAAAAATAAAAAAATATTAAATTTATTAGACTCAGTTAAACCTCAAGGTGAATCAATAAAAAATCTAGAAAATAAAAAATTAAAAGAGCTTAATAATAATGAGTAAGATTGGAATTAAAACTAGAGTTGTCGTAATATCACTAATACCAACTATCATCATTGCTGCTTTATTAGGCTTTTATTTTATCACTGCACGATTAAATAATTTAGAAAATTCATTAAAGGATCATGGTACAGCAATGATCACACAGCTTGCCTCATCAAGCGAATATGGTGTTTTTGCACAAAATAAAAGCATTATTAACAATATATTAGAAGTTACTGAAGAAGAGCCTGATGTAATGGGAATCGCGGTCTATGATCAAGATGGTAATGAAATAAGTCATATTGGTCACCCTATTCCAAAAGAAAAACTATTACTACAATATGATCCTCCTGTTAATATTATAAATAATGATGCTAAAAAATCTCTTATTTTTACATCCCCTATTTTATTAAGAGACGTTATTATTGAAGATTACCCTGATGGGATTACGATTGAGAAGCACGATACAACTAATTCAGCTATTGATCAAAAAATTATTGGTTGGGTTGTTTTAGAGTTAGCCAAAACAAATACAACTATACAACAATACCATACTTTATTTACAGGTGGGTTGATCTTAATTCTTGGATTAATTTTATCTGCACTACTTTCTAGAAAACTTGCATCTGATGTAACAACTCCAATATTAGAATTGGCTAATGCAGTTGAAAAAATCAAAGATGGTAAATTAGATACAAAAGTAACTTTTGATACAATTACAGAGTTAAATATTTTAAAAGATGGCATTAACTCTATGGCCAGTTCTTTAAAAACAGCTCACGATGAATTACAGCAAAATATTGATCAAGCAACTGCTGATTTAAGACAAACTTTAGAGACCATTGAAATACAAAATGCCGAATTAGATATAGCAAGAAAAGAAGCCATTACTGCAAGTAGCGTAAAATCAGAATTTTTAGCAAATGTAAGTCATGAAATTAGAACACCAATGAACGGCATAATAGGCTTTACTAACTTGCTATTAAAAACTAAATTAACTGAACAGCAAAATGATTATTTAATTACAATTCAAGACTCAGCTAAAAATTTATTGCAAATAATTAATGATATTTTAGATTTTTCAAAAATTGAAGCTGGAAAATTAATTTTAGAGAAAACTGTTCTTAATATTAAAGACTGCATAGATGATGCCCTACATATACTAGCTCCAAACGCCCATAAAAAAAACTTAGAACTTGCTCATATAGTTTATTATGATGTGCCAAATAAAGTTATTGGTGATCCATTAAGGATAAAACAAGTTTTAATTAACCTAGTAAATAATGCTATAAAATTTACAGAACAAGGCAATATAATTGTTCGAGTAATGTTAGAAACAAAAACTGATAACTCTGCTTTAATTAAAGTATCTATTACTGATACAGGAATAGGACTAACCTCATTTGAGCAAAATAAACTATTTAAAGCATTTTCTCAAGCCGATAATACAACAGCTCGTAAATATGGCGGAACAGGGTTAGGATTAGTTATTTCTAAAAAAATAGTTGAGACTATGGGTGGAAAAATCGGCGTTGAAAGCTCTCATCAAAAAGGCTCAACTTTCTGGTTTACTTTTTGGAGTGAAATTAATGAAGATACTGAAAATCATCATGTGTCTGAAGAGCTAAAAAATAAAAATATTTTAATATGTGAACAACACCCCATAACTAAATTAAACATTAAACATCAATTATTAGAATGGTCAATTAAAGTAAAGGAAACATCTAATATTGATAATATTGAGGCACAAATTGAATCTATAAAACAAAATAATATTTGTTTTGATTATATCATAGTTGGCATTAATAATTTAAACACAAGCTTGAATCTACAAGGTGATAAAATTAAAAATGTAATCGCTCTTGCAACAAAAAATAATATTAAAATAGGATTTTTGCTTAATACAACTGATCAAAAGTATTATGACAAAATAATAAAAATGGGGGCAAACTTCTGTTTAAGTAAACCTGTGAATCATAAAAAACTTTATGATGCTTTAATAAAATGTCATGACTCAAATTTAATAAACCAAGTAATTATATCTAGTAAAAATAATTTACTAGAACTAAATAGGTCCAAAAAATCACTTGATTCAAATAGCCAAGAAAATATTACCAAACAAACTGTTCTTGCTGTCGATGATAATAAAGCTAATTTAAAATTATTATCCATAATGATAGAAAATTTTAAACTGAATGTTATTTCAGCTACAAGTGGCTTTAAAGCATTAGACATCATTAAACAAAATGAAAATATTTCTTTAATTTTCATGGATATTCATATGCCAGAAATAGATGGTATTGAAACTATGAAACAAATAAGAAAAATAGAAAAATTTAAAAACATTCCTATTATAGCTTTAACTGCTCATGCAATATTAGGAGAAAGAGAAAAGCTCCTAGCATCAGGAATGAATGACTATCTATCAAAACCGCTTTGCGAATCTGAGCTTGAAAAAACTTTACACCAATGGATTAATTTTAATAATACGGAATTAACATCAAATAATTCTACATTAAATAAAAAATTACCTGTATATAATGAAAAACATAATAATATTATTGATCTTAATTTAGGATTAAAACTTGCCAATAATAACGAAGAATTAGCAGCAGATTTACTTTCAATGCTTATTAAAGAGCTACCTAATACTAAAAAAGATATAAGTCATGCTTTAAAATCAAGAAACTTAAGTAATTTAAAACATTTTGTACATAAATTACATGGGTCATGTTGTTATTGCGGCGTACCACAATTAAAAACAGCAGCTTTTGATTTAGAAAATACATTAAATAAAATCAAAGATCCTGAAAAATTAATTGACCAAAACATAATTAACCAAGTTAATAATTTTATTGAATCTATTAATGTAGTATTAGATACTTATATCTTAATAGAAAACAAATCTGATGCTATTTAAATATATTAAAAATAAAATATATTTAAAATCCAATTTTTAGCTATACTAAATAAAATAATTGTATTATTTTTTAAAAAGGATTTAAAAAATATGGCTGTAAATCATGTCATTAATGATTATAAAGTTGCAGATGTTAATCTTGCTGAATTTGGTAGGAAAGAAATTTCTATAGCAGAAACAGAAATGCCAGGCCTTATGTCTATTCGTCATGAATATAAAAATAAATTTCCTTTAAAAGGCGCAAAAATAGCAGGATGTTTGCATATGACTATTCAAACAGCTGTGCTAATAGAAACTTTAATAGAACTAGGTGCGCAAGTAAGATGGTCTTCTTGTAATATATTCTCAACTCAAGATCATGCAGCTGCAGCAATGGCTAAAGCAGGTGTTTCTGTATTTGCTTGGAAAGGTGAAACTGAAGAAGATTACATTTGGTGTGTTAAACAAACTATACAAGGCCCTAATAATTGGTCTCCAAATTTATTATTAGATGATGGTGCTGATTTATCTTTATATGTACATGAACATCATCATGACTTATTAAAAACTATAAAGGGAATATCAGAAGAAACTACTACTGGTATTAAAAGACTTATTCAACTTGAAAAAGAAAATAAATTATTTGTTCCTGTTATTAACGTTAATGATTCTGTAACTAAGTCAAAATTTGATAATTTATATGGCTGCCGCGAATCTTTAGTTGATGGTATAAAACGTGCAACTGATGTAATGATAGCAGGAAAAACTTCTCTAGTATTAGGATTTGGCAATGTTGGTAAAGGTTGCGCACAAAGTCTAAAAGCATTAGGCTCAAATGTTTGGATTGCTGAATGTGATCCTATATGTGCCTTGCAAGCTGCTATGGAAGGATATAAAGTTGTAGATTTAAATGATAAAAATATCGTTGAACAAGTCGACATTTTTGTAACAGCTACAGGGAATGAAAGCGTCATTACTCATGAACATGTTTTAAGAATGCGTAATGAAGCTATATTATGTAATATAGGTCATTTTGATTCAGAAATTGAAGTAGAAAAATTAAGGCAGTATAAATGGGAAAATATCAAACCACAAGTTGATCATATATCTTTACCAAATGGTCATAAAATTATCTTACTTGCTGAAGGAAGATTAGTAAATTTAGGATGTGCAACAGGTCACCCTAGCTTTGTTATGTCCAGCTCTTTTACTAATCAAGTTCTGGCTCAAATAGAACTTTGGCAAAACCATGAAAAATATCAAAATAAAGTATATACCCTTCCTAAAAAATTAGATGAAAAAGTAGCAAGATTACACCTTGATAGATTAGGTGCAAAATTGACTAAATTAACCGAAAAACAAGCTAAATATATCGATGTTAATATAACTGGTCCGTTTAAACCTGATGATTACAGATATTAAAGCATAACTGCTATACCAAATAGGAGTTGGTATAATTAATCATGCTCTCCTATATCTTCATTCCATAATTCAGGATTATCACTAATAAATTTTTTCATCATATTTTTAGTTTTTATATCATCCAAAATAATAACCTCAACACCTCTTTCTTTTAGAAGCTTTTCATTACCCATAAAATTATGATTTTCCCCGATTACAACTTTTGGTATTTTATAAAGCAATATTGCTCCTGTACACATATCACAAGGTGATAAAGTGGTATAAAGTATACTGTTTTGATAAACTTCTGCTTTTTGTCTGCCAGCATTTTCAAAGCAGTCTGTTTCACCATGTTTAATGGCACTATCTTCTTGAATACGTTTATTATGTCCTAAACCTATTACTTTATTATTATGTACTAATGCAGCCCCTATAGGGATACCACCTTCTTTAAGTCCTTTTTCTGCCTCTTTTAATGCTTCATTATAAAAAAATTGATCTGACATAACTTTCCTTTGGGTTGTAATTAATTCAATTTTATATTATTTATTAAAGTATAGATAATATAAAAAGGACTTCAATTGCAATCATTAAATAAGAAATCAGAAATCAAAATAGTATTAATAGTAATGCTATTAGCTATAGGAAGTTTTTTAGGTGTTGATATTCATTTAGCATCAATGCCATATATTATGAAATATATGCATACTTCCCAGCATTATATACAATTATCTGTTTCTATTTTTTTGTTAGGTCTTGGTGCTAGTATTTTAGTTTATGGGCCATTATCTGATAAGTACGGCAGAAAACCTATTATGCTTATTGGTCTTATTATCGCTATTTTTTCAAGCTTTGGTGCAGCTTTTACCGAAAATATTGAAGCTTTCTTATTTATGCGTTTACTGCAAGGAATTGGTTCAGGAGTTTGTACTGGTATTGGCAGAATAATAATAGCAGATATTGCTCATGGGAAAAAATTAGCTGTCCTTGGATCTTATGTAAGTTTATTTCAATCTATATCTCCCGTACTAGCACCAGTAATTGGATCTTATATTCAAAAAAAATTATATTGGCAAGCCAATTTTATAGTCTTAGGTGGATATTTTACTTTAATTTTATTTATTTACTTATTTTTATGCCAAGAAACAAATTTATTCAAAAATCCTTATGCTACTAAAATTAAAAATATATTTAAACAATACAAAGAATTATTACTGAACCCAACTTTTATTGGTAGCACTATATTAAGTGGCTGTGTTATGGGTTCATTTATTTCATTTTCAACTTTAAGTTCATTTATATTACAAATAAGATTTCATGTCTCCCCTGTAAATTATGGTTTAATCATAGGCCTTCTTGGTGTTCTAAGCATGTTTTACAAAGCAATTTTTAGCTCTATTTTAAATGCAATAGGAAGTAAAAAAACTATTCAATTAGGCATTGCTTGCTTATTTATATCTGGTTTTTGGATACTAATAATTGAAACTTTAGGAATAATGACAATACCATTATTAATAACTGGCGTTGCTATTAATTTTTTTGGAGGCCCTTTAATTGTATTTAATGCTCTATCATATGCTCTTAGCCCGTTTCAAAAGAAAATGGGCGCTGCTGGAGCATTATATAGCAGCATTCAGATCCTTATAGGTTTTATAGCAAGTACGACCGTTGCATCTCTTTCATTCCATTCGGGTGCATTAATACTGGGTATATCTTACTTAGCTTTAGCTATAACTTGTATTGTTAGCTATATTTATTTTATATCTGATTTTTCTCCAACAAAAAATTAATGATAATATGCTATATTCTTTATATACAAACAAAGGTATATAAATAATGAAGAAATTACTAATATTTAAACTATTTTTAATAATTTTATTATCTAACTCAGCATTTGCTGAACAAAGTTTACCAAAAAATATAATCATTTATGGGAATGATTTTACTGTAAAAAAAAATGAAACATTTAATAATATTACCGTTTTAGGTGGTAATTTAGATTTAGAAGGAACTATTACAAATAATGTAACTGTTTTTGGTGGCGATTTAACTATTACTAGAAATGCTAAAATTAATGGGGCTATTAATATTTTTGGAGGGAAAATAATTACTGAGTCTGGGGTACAACTACCTAAAAATTATAATACCACTACGCTACCTGATGAATTAAAAAAATTAGCAACATCTCCAAAAATGCTCTTTTCCGGAATTACTGCTTATAATTTATTTAAAATTAATTTAAACATAACAAAGCATTTATTATTCTTAGTTCTTGGTATGTTATGTATTTGGTTTTTTGAAAAAAATATTATTTCAATGGTTGCAGGTGTAAAAAAACATCCCATAAAAAGTTTTTCTTTTGGTCTTTTGGCCTGGATTTTATTTATCCCAATATTAATTCTCTTAATAATAAGTCTACTTGGAATACCATTAATTCCTTTTTTAATTATATTTTATCTAGTTGCAAGTATCTTTGGATGGACAGCAATTTCATGTTTTGTTGGAGAAAAAATTATTCAAAAATGGAGTTCAAGTAAAAAACAATATACAGCATTTATAATGGGAGCTATAGTCTTAATGGTTTTCTCATTTATACCTATTTTATCTATGGTAATTACTTTTATAGGCTCTATTTTTGCAATGGGCACTGTATTTATGACTAAATTTGGACAAAAACATTTTTTAACGTATTAAAATCATAAATATTTTTATAAATTAATTTAATAACCTACTACAATTATATATAAGTACTCTAATTATGGATTAAAGCATGAAAAAATGGATGTTTATTATGATACTGCTAGTAATAGTAATATTTGGCAGCGTCATTGGATTCAATATATATAAACAAAGAGCCATAGCTTATTATTTTGCTCACTTTCCTGTGCAAAAATTTCCTGTAACAGCTATGATAGTTGAACCTACAACATGGAATCCTGAAATCGATGCAATAGGATTTATTGAGCCTAATCAAGGTGTCGATTTAGCAGCTGAAAAAGCTGGTAAAGTTATTGCCTTAAAATTTAATTCAGGCGAAGAAGTAAAAAAAGGACAAATTCTTCTTAAGCAATATCAAAGTGTAGAAGTTGCTAATTTAGAACAAGCCCAAGCTCAAATGATTTTTTCAAAAGTAAATTTTGAGCGAATGAAAAAATTAGTTAAAACTGGAGCTATTTCAAAAGAACAATATGATAAATCTCGTTCTGACTATTTGGCTCTTGTTAGTCAAATAAAAAGCCTTGAGGCAACGATTGACCAATTAAACATTAACGCACCTTTTACTGGAGTTGTAGGAATTAGAAATGTATATCTAGGCCAATACTTAAATCCTGGTGATGCGATTACTCATTTAGAAGACTTATCATTAATGCGTATTAGATTTACTGTGCCACAAACAGATTTTGAAAAAATATATGTTGGGCAAGATGTTAGCATTGATGTTGATCCATTTCCTAACAACAAATTTTTTGGAAAAATAACAGCCATAGATTCTGCTGTAAACCTTCAAAGCGGTGTTATACAAGCACAAGCATCAATACCAAATAGTGATAAAAAACTAAGATCTGGAATGTTTGCTAAAATTTCTATAGCTTTACCTTCTGAAAAAAATCAAGTCGTAATACCTCTTACAGCCATCAACTTTGCTCTTTATGGTCAATCTGTTTATATAATAAATAACACTAAAGATAAAGATGACAAAACTGTACAAACAGTAAAACAAGTCGTTGTAAATGTTGGTTCACGAAAAGGAAACACAGCAAAAATAAGTAATGGCATTAAAGTAGGAGATAAAATAGTTACAAGCGGCCAAGTTCGCTTGAGTAATGGTAGTCAAATAAAAATAGTAAAAAGTGATACATTGAAAACACCTGACAAGTTGCCAAAATTATAAAACTATTATATGAAAAAATTTACAGATACCTTTATTAGACGTCCAATATTATCCATATCAATTAGCTTATTAATCGTATTGCTTGGATTACAGGCACTAAGCAGCCTACAAATTCGACAATATCCTCAAATGACTAACACTGTTGTTACAGTAACAACAAGTTATTATGGTGCAGGTGGAGATCAAATCCAAGGATTTATTACACAACCATTAGAACAGGCAATTGCTCAAGCTAATAATATTGACTTTATGACCTCCCAAAGTTTATTTGGAAGCTCGGTAATTACTGTTTATATGAAATTAGATACTGACCCAGATGGAGCGGTTGCTAATATTCTAGCTAAAGTAAATAGTGTCTTATCACAACTCCCAAAAGCGGCTGAAAATCCGACCATAAGCGTATCAACAGGCTCTACTACTTCTTTAATTTATATAGCCTTCTCTAGTAATGTATTAAATGATAGTGAAATTACTGATTATCTTGAACGTGTTGTACAACCACAAATCTTAACAGTTGCTGGAGTATCTACAGTAAACCTTTATGGTGGTAATGACTTTGCGATGCGTATTTGGATTGATCCTCAAAAAATGGCAGCATATGAGTTATCAGCTACAGAAGTTACTGAAATATTACAAGCAAATAACTTTCAATCATCACCAGGAATGTCAAATGGATATTTTACCCAATTAGATGGTGAAGCTGAAACTCAAGTACAAACCATTGATAGTTTAAAAAACATTGTAATATCTACTTATAAAGGAACCGTTGTCCGATTAAAAGATATTGCCTCTGTATCTATGAGCAAAAGCCATGATACCGTAAGAGCTCAAGCCAATGGAAAAGATGCAGTAATTGTTGCAGTTAATCCTACTCCAACAGCAAACCCATTAGAGATCACAAAACAAATTAGAGAAATGCTACCCAGTATTAAACGAAACAAACCAGATACTATTAATATGGACGTAGTTTATGATTCTACTATAGCTATCAAAGATTCGATTAACGAAGTAATAAAAACTTTAGTTGAAGCAGTTATTATTGTTTTGATAGTTATCATATTATTTTTAGGATCAATGAGAGCAGCAAGTATACCTATTATTACTATTCCATTATCTCTCATCGGCGTTATGCTTATGATGCAAATATTTGGTTTTTCAATAAATCTTTTAACATTACTTGCAATGGTATTAGCAATTGGTTTGGTTGTAGATGATGCTATTGTAGTGTTAGAAAATGTTGACAGACATATAAAGCTTGGTCAAAAACCATATGCAGCGGCAATAATTGGAACAAGAGAAATTGCTATTCCGGTAATTACTATGACAATTACACTTGCTGCTGTCTATGCTCCTATTGCATTAATGGGTGGTATTACAGGAGCATTATTTAAAGAATTTGCACTTACTCTAGCTGGAGCGGTTTTTATATCAGGTATCGTTGCTCTTACTTTATCACCTATGATAAGTTCTAAATTATTAGTACACAACAATAATCCAAATTATTTTGAAAAAACTGTTAACAAAGCCCAAGATAAAGTTGTACATATGTATAGCAAAGCTTTAAATTCAGTGATGAATCATCGAATAGTTATTATAATTTTTGCAATAATAGTCTTTACTATATTACCTGTATTATTTAGTTTTATTCCAACAGAACTTGCGCCAAAAGAAGATGATAGCGCCTTTATGATGATAGGCACCGCCCCTAGTAATTCTAATCTAGATTATATTCAGGCAACAATGGGAAAAATGTCTAAAGACTTAGGTAAACAAAAAGAAACGGTTGCAACTATTGCAATCGCAGGCGTTCCTGCTGGTAACCAAGGTCTTGGCGTTGGAGTGATAACTCCATGGGGAGATCGCTCTAATAGCCAGCAAGAATTTATGAATAACTTTACTAAAACAACATTAAAAACAATACCAGAAATGGCTATTTCAGCCATAAATTTTCCTGCTCTACCAGGCTCTTCTAGCGGTTTGCCTGTGCAGTTTGTAATTTCTACGGCAAATGATTTTAAAAGTTTAAATAATATTGCAAGTAATATTTTAAGTCTAGCAACACAAAATCCTATCTTTGATTTTACAACAATTGATCTTAAATTTGATTCAGGCGGTATGAGAATCAATATAAATAGAGACAAAGCTGGAGCTTATGGAGTAACAATGCAGGCAATTGGTAATACTCTTACAACAATGATAAGCGATGCCTATATAAACAGAGTAACCCTTCTTGGAAGAAGTTATGAGGTTATTCCACAAGTAATTAGAAAAAATAGAATGAATCCTGAATCATTAAAAAATTATTATGTAAAAGCATCTGATAAAAATATGATTCCTTTATCAAATTTAGTAGACGTAGAAATTTTTAGTAAACCACTAGCATACACTCATTTTAATCAGATGAATTCAGCTACTATTAGCGCTGTAATTTCACCAGAATACAGTATGGGAGATGCAGTTAATTATTTTAATCAAACTATAGCCCCTACTTTACCACAAGGTTATTCTTATAGTTTTCTTGGAGAAGCAAGGCAGTATGTTGAAGAAGGAAACTCTTTATATGTCGTTTTTTTATTATCATTATGTGTGATTTATTTAGTATTAGCATCTCAATTTGAAAGCCTAAGAGATCCTTTAGTCATTTTAGTATCTGTTCCTTTAGCTATTAGCGGAGCGTTACTAGTCCTTGCATGGGGTGCGGCAACTATGAATATTTATTCACAAGTAGGCTTAATTACGCTGATTGGTCTTATTAGTAAACATGGTATTTTAATTTGCGAGGTTGCAAAAGAAGTTCAATTAAGTGAAGGTTTGAATAGAATAGACGCTGTAACACATGCAGCTAAAATAAGGTTGCGTCCTATTATGATGACAACAGCAGCAATGGTTGCAGGCCTAATACCATTATTATATGCATCTGGATCTGGTGCTGCCAGTAGATTTAGCATAGGTGTAGTGATAGTTTCTGGTCTTTCTCTTGGAACTTTATTTACTTTGTTTATATTGCCAGTTGTTTATACTTATATAGCATCTATACATAAGCCTCTTCCTGATGATCTTGAATAATATTTGCCTTAATTAAATAAAATATTTTCCCAAAAAATCTATAACTTTAGAAATATCTCTAGTTCTTTTCATGTTTGGCAAACTATTAACAAATTCACCTCCATATTCTTTAGTAACAATCCTAGGATCGGCTAATACTAATACACCATAATCATCAAAGTCTCTAATTAACCTTCCTGCCCCTTGCTTTAAAGCAATCGCTGCCATAGGACATTGTAACTTAGCAAAAGGATCTTTTCCTTGAGACCTTAAATATTTTATTTTTCCTTGAGTAATAGGATCTTGAGGTGATGCAAATGGTAATTTATCAATAACTACACACTGCAAAGCATCCCCTTTAATATCAACTCCTTCCCAAAAACTACTTGTTCCTAATAATAAACAATTATCAAGACTGCGAAATTTTTTTAATATATCAGATTTATTCATCTGTCCTTGAATTAATAAATTAAATTCTGGATGTTCATCTTCTAAAATGTCTGCAGCTATATTTAATGATTTATAACTTGTGAATAATAAAAATGCCCGACCTTTTGTTTCCTTAAGTATTGGTAAAATTTTTTCAATTAATTTTTCTATATAACAAGAATTATCTGGATTAGGTAAATCTCTTGGAGAATATAATATTGCCTGTTTTTTATAATCAAATGGGCTATCATAAATTCTAGTTTTTAAACCATTTCTATTATTTAAACCTAAATTTTTGATAAAATAATCAAAAGTATGATTTGTTGCTAAAGTTGCAGAGGTATAAATCATAGATACATTTAATCTATTAAGAATCTCAGTATACTCAACACTTATATCTATTGGAGTAATATTTAAACTAAAATTTTTATTAAAAATTTCGTACCAATATATTTTAGATGCATCATATTTAAAAACTTCACAATAAACTATAAAATGTTTAATCACGGATAAAAAATCAGTTGCTCTTAAAAAATAAGTTTCTATATCTCGATTTTTATCCTTATTAGCATCTAATATAATATTAAGTTTTTCTAATTCTATTTTTATATTTAGTAAATTTTGATAAAATTTTTCATGTTTTTTTACAATCTGTAAATTATTTTTATTAATATTTCCTGCATCTAAAATATTAAATATATTGTTTAAATAAGCTTCAACTGTCATAGCTATATTATCAATACCTAATATATCAACAGTATTATTTTTTATATAAAATTTAATTTCTTTAAAAAAGTCTTTTAAAGCTAAACTTGAAAAATAATCGCCAAAGTAATCATATGCTAGATCAGGGACCTGATGTGCCTCATCTAAAATAATAGTATCAGCTTTTGGCAAAAAAGCTGTCTCGCTCTTTAATAACTTCCAGTCTGATAAAAGTAAATGATGATTTACTATAATAACATCGGCATTTTGAGCTCTTTTTTTTATATCCATTACAAAACAATTTTGAAAATAAGGGCAGTCTTTATTTAAGCAACTATCTTTACCGACTGTTACTTTATTCCAAATTAATGACTTTTCATTAACTTTTTTAACTTCAGAAATATCACCGGTTTTAGTTTCATCATGCCAATTTAAAATATACTTAATATCTTTAGCAAGCTCTTTAGTTTCAAAGGTATCTTCAATTAAAACTTGCTCCAAACGATATTTACAAAGATAATTTCTGCGACCTTTTAATAGAACTACATTTTTAGGGTTACTAATTAATTTATTTATAACAGGAAGATCTTTTTTAAAAAGCTGATCTTGTAATGTTTTAGTTCCTGTAGAAATAATGATTTTTTTATCAGATAATAAAGCTGGGACCAAATATGCAAAAGTTTTACCAACCCCAGTTCCTGCTTCTATGATAATATCAGTTTGATTATTAATAGATTCAGCAATATCTATTGCCATTTTAGATTGAATATCACGAAAACTATAATTTGTGATACTTTTACTTAAAACACCATCTTTTTTGAAAAATTTCTTTACTGATGATAACAAATTAAGCTTAGACATACTTTAAAGTTATAAATTAAAAATATATCATACCATATATATTTTTAATTTATAACTTCAACAATTACTCTATATAAAACATTTCACAAAGCTTACTTTTTAAAAATATATTTCTTATATCTTGAGAGCCATTAATAATTTTTATATCAGCATGCTCTCCCCCTGCATAATCTCTTAATGCTAAAAGCATGCCCAATGCAGAACTATCAATATATTCAGCTTTATCTAAATCAACAACATAGCTTTTTGCAATAGCTTGTTTTTTTTCATAACTTTCTCGAAATTCTTGCAAACACGAAAAATCAAAACTACCATCCACTGCAATGACTAACTCATTACCTTTAACTGATTTTGACCTAATAGCCATATTTATTTCCCCCTAATGCTATATTATTAAATTATAATAATTTTATTTTTATTAAAACCTTTACTACATTAATCTTAGTATACTAACTGCAAAAAATCTTATTTGATTTACTTATAAGCTTAATAACTTTTTATATTTCTTTTATCACAACTAAACCTAACTGGCTATTTTATTGAGATTTATAAATAATTCTACTTTCTTTTGTTCGACTAACTTTGCAAATTCTTTCAAAATTTCTCTTTGAGCAAACTCAACTTCAGATATTTTAACAGGAGAATATGAGTCTAATTTTTCTTTTAATTCAATAGATATATTTTTATCTAAATTATTAATAAATTTATTTAAAATAACTGGATCACAGCCTTTTAAAGAGTGTAGCAAATTTTTCATGGATATATTTTTTAATAATAATTTACAATCTGAATCTTCAAGATTAATTAAATCTTCAAAATAAAATAATTTTTCAAAGATTTTTTCTGCAATTCTAGAATTATACTCTTTAACTTCATTTAATAAATTATTATCAGATAAGTCAGCAAAAAATAAAATTCCTGATATTGCTTTTATACCATCAAACTTTGTTATTAATTTGAATTTTTCTGGAATTTTAATTTCTAATTTAGTTTCTATAACATTATATATTTTTTTAATAGATTCTATATTTAATCTATCTAATATAAAAAACTTTGTAATTATAATTAATTTATTTGTTTTTCTAAATTTTAATAAAACATTACTAGCTTTATATGGCTCTAATATAGATAAAATAATCATTTGAACTTGCATATGAGTATTTTTTATCTTATAAAATATATCTTCATCTGATAATTCATTCAATGATTTAACTCTATTATCTTTATCTTTATCTTTATCTTTATCTTTAATCTTATTATTACCTTTATTTTTTGGCTTACTTAAAACTATCTTATTTTTAATACCTGTACTTTTGTTATGCTTAAATAAATAAACGAATAATAACGCTAAAATTACTAAACTAATTATTGATATATTATTGGTAACTGGTATGGTTCCATTAGGATTTTTAATTAGTTTATTACTTAAAATACTATTGTCTACAAATACCATGTCCCCTCTTTTTTGGTCAAATGCAACAACACTTTTAATTAAATTTTCTACTTTTAATAAATCTTGTTTAGAATAAGGTTGACTAATATTTATATTATTATTTGTAGATAATTCTTTATTTCCCAATAAAATCATACTGGTAATATTAATTATCTTCAAATCACCATATTTAGTATTTATAATATTGTCTAAATGTTGATCTTGTTTAATATTATTATTAATAAACTTCAAATTGACATCTACAGTTACTGTAAAATGATTTTTCCCTAAAAATGGTATTAAAACATTGTTAATTTCTGCTGAATATTCCTTTACTAATTTTTCTTGGTACCTATGTTTTAATTTTTCTTGTTTAATTGGTAATGATGAATTCTTATTTTCAGATAATAAGTTGCCGTTTTGATCTACTACTGTTACATTTTCTATTTTCATTCCTGTAATACTAGTTGCAATCAAACTAGTAATCGATTCTACTATATCTGAATCAAAATTATCCTCTTTTTCTGTCCTTATAAATACTGATGCTGATGCCGGCGTTATATCTCTAATAAATGCTGTTTTTTTAGGTATAGCAAGATGTACTCTTGCTGATTTAATATTTGACATACCTGATATTGTTCTTGCAAGCTCGCCTTCCAAGGCTCTTCTATATCTAATAGACTCCATAAACTGACTACTACCAAAACTTCTAGCTTTATCTAATAATTCAAAACCAATTAATTTGTTATTAGTAGATACCTCTTGGGAATCATTTAATTTTTGATATATTTTTGGGTAATCTGCAGAATAAACATAAACTAAATTATCCTTAGAATTAAATTTATATTTATAATTATTTTTATCAAGCCATTTGATTAGTTGCTTTTCTGAATCAAAAGCAGATAAATTCTCATCTTTAAAATCAATAGCTATATAACTATTAATATTTGTAAACAAAAAACCAGAAACAATTAATGCAACTAGAGCCGTTACAATAACAATTGATGCAATTTGATTTTTATATATAAAATGCCTTATTTTTAATAATAAGTTATTTATATTTTCTGCGTTAATTCCATTTATACTAGTCATAAATATTTTTAAAAAGCCTATAATGATTATCCTTTATATAATATATTATAGACTTTTTTATGAAGCTTAATGTCGAGATTATACCAAATCTAATATATTTCTAATATTTTATTTAATTTAATTAGGTTTAAAAAATATTAAAAATAAAATTGTTTTACAGATTCCTTCACTGATTTTAGTGTATTTTCTGCAACTTCATTAGCTTTATCAGAGCCTTGCTTTAAAACATTAATTAGTAAGTCTTCATTATTTTCATAATGTTTACGCTTTTGTCTTATTGGTTCTAATAAATCATTAATAACATCTACTAGTTTTTTCTTACAAACAACATCTCCAGTTTGACCTTTTCGGTATTGCTCCTTGGCATCCTCAACCCAAGATTTATCATGATTAAAAGCATCGTGAAATATCCATAATGGATTATTTTCAACTGTGCCAGGATCAGTTGCTCTTAATCTATTAGGATCTGTATACATTTTCATTATTTTTTTACTAACAGTATCAGCATCATCGCTTAATAAAATAGAGTTATTAAGTGATTTACTCATTTTTAACAAATTACCATTACCATCAGGTCCAGTTATTCCAACTAGTCTTTTAATTCGTCCAACCAGTGGTTTTACATGAGGAAACAATCCTCCTAGTGATACATAATCTATATCTTGATTATCTTCAGTTAAATTAACTCCACAATATAAATTATTAAACTTTCTTACTACTTCATTAGCTAATTCTAAATGTGGTAATTGATCTTCTCCAACTGGGACAATATTTGCTCGAAAAGCTAAAATGTCAGCTATTTGACCTATTGGGTATAATAAAAATCCAAAGGGGTACTTATCACCTAAGCCTTTATCTTGAATCTCAGACTTAATTGTTGGATTACGCATTAATCTAGAATGTGATATAAGCATGGAAAAATAAAAAGTAAGATCAGCAATTGCTGGAATTTCTGATTGTAAAAATATGGTACTTTTATCTGGATCTAAGCCTACTGATAAATAATCTAAAGTTATATCCAAAACACTTTTTCTTATTAATTCAGGATTCGTTATATTCGTTGTAAAAGCATGCATATTCGCTATTATGAAAAAACAATCATATTCATCTTGTAATCTTAACCTGCTTTCTAATGAGCCGACATAATGACCTAAATGTAATTTACCAGTTGGTGTATCACCAGTTAATAAAATTTCTTTCATAATAATTTTTAATCCTTTTGCATCTTTAAGTAATGCCTTTATCTCAATCCTTCGTTGCAATCTAACGAAGGATGAGAAAATAGCATCATTATTTAAAAATAAACATCTATAGTAGCAGATACAATTTTATCATTTGTACCAAAAAATCTCGACATTAATGCAGCTTGTGCAGCTGGATCTAAAGCTCCACCTGAAATCGTAGTATTTTTTCCATAAAATTTACGATTTGCAATCTCGGCACTTAATAAAGTATAAGAATATAAATGCCAAGTAGCACTAACCCCATATTGAGATTTAACAGGTATAGCTACAGCTGTATCACTCCCACTAGTATATATCGCATTGAGAGAAAATAGCCTGTTACTCAACGTTGTATCATAATTTAATTCATACGCATAAGCTCTTGGCTTAACAGAGCGACCATTTTGCATCAAATCAAGAGTTGAATATTTTTTTAAACTATTAACATACTCAATTCTAAAAGATACTTTACCTATAGTAAATTTACCAGCAGCTTCAGATCCAGGTACAAAATGATGTAATTTAAAATTATTTGCATATTTTAAATTAACCCATAATGAATCAGCTTCTGCTAAATTATTAGTGTAACTAAAAGTTAAATCATATTGCATTGGTATATTTTTATATTTCCAATCTCTTCTTAATTTTAAACTTGTAGCATATTGGTCAATTTGCATATGCGAAACATCATTTTGTAATTTACCTCTATATGTAGCTCCAGAAACATAAAAAGTATGGCCTAATGCTTCGTTATAGTAAGCTAATTTGGCAGCTCTTTCTTTAATTCTTCCTATAGCTTTTGGGATAGGTCCTGTTTTTGACATTCCTGTTCCAAAATATCCAAACGGTACATACAATTGTCCTGCTGTCATAAACCAATTTGAATAATCTAAATTACCAACTGTGATGAAGCCTAAAAACATTTCAAAATTACTAAGTGGCGTTTGTCTATCATCAAAACCAAAATTAGTATATCCGGTCATCCATTTGCTAACCCAGCCTGCAAAATCTAATTCAGCAGCATTGAGCCTAATAGAGCTATTATTCATATCTTGAAATTCAGCTTGCGACTCTACATATCCAGATACTGCTATATGGGGTACCATGTGATCAACTGCATCAGAGCCAAATTCAGCAATATCATGCCTTACCATAGATTGAACGCCTTTTAAAACACCCAAATCTCGATGAACCTCTGGCTGTAAAACTATTAAAGAACTACCATCATAGTATGCTCCTAAACCAAAATATCCAGCTGTCGCCACAACTCCAGAAATTCTAGAACGTCGTACATCTCTTGATTTTTGTACATCAATTTTTAGTTTTTCAACTTCAGCCTCTAACCTATCAGCTTTACCATTTAAGCTATTAATTTCATCTTGATTATTATAATTATAATTAGAATTAGAATCAGAACTGGCGTTTAGATAAAAAAAATGATTTGAACAAAAAAAAATTAAAAATGTCCCTAAAAAACTTTTAAAAAGTTTTTTCAATATACTACCGTACTTCACAACTACTCCTTACTGCTTACTTTACTTCCTGACTATGTACTTATTTTTTGTAAAAGCCTTTAATATTTTCCCTCTTCTTACCTGATTACAGATAAGAAGAAGGAATAACTTCTAATTTATATTAAAATTAAAGATTATCTGCATTTTCTGCTAAATAAGTAGCAACACCTTCAGGTGTGTCTTTCATACCTTTGTCACCTTTTTTCCAACCAGCAGGACATACTTCACCGTGCTTTTCAAAAAACTGTAAGGCTTCAACTAAACGAACTAATTCATCAATTTCACGACCTAAAGGTAAGTCATTTACAATCTGTGATCTAACAACATTTTGTTTATCAACTAAAAAAGCTCCTCTAAGTGCAACTCCTGCTTCTGGGTGCTCAATACCATAAGATTGACAAATACTATGTGTAACGTCAGCTGCCATTGTATATTGTACTTGACCAATACCTCCGTCTTTTATAGCAGTATTACGCCATGCATTATGAGCAAACTGTGAATCAATTGACACAGCAGTAACTTCAACATTTAATTCTTTAAATTTATCCATTCTTTTATCTAAAGCTATTAATTCAGATGGGCAAACAAATGTGAAATCTAATGGATAGAAGAAAACTATCCCATACTTATTTTTTTTTGCTTCGTAGAAATTGTAGTCACCAACTAACTCGCCTGAACCTAAAACAGCAGGAACTGTAAAATCAGGCGCTTGTCTTGTTATTAAAACGCTCATTAAGCTATCTCCTCTTTGATTTAATTACTTAATTAGAAAAATAAATAAGATATATATTTAATATTAAAGCTAATTTTAGCAGCTTTAAATTAAAATACTACTAGTCCGACTTGGGTTACCATAATTATTTCATAAATAATGTGAGCGACAATAACCGCATAAAGATTTTTATATTTAGCATAGAGATAACCAAAAAATAAACCTGAGATTAACATCATAAAATAAAATTCATAAAATAAACTCTGGTAGAATATAGCACCTATAATATTTACAACTATTATAGACTTCCAGGCCCTTACCCAGAAACTGCCTTTGAACAATGACATTAACCAATTTTGCCAAATACCACGTAAAATTATTTCATAAATAACGATATATATCATAGCTAATAAAATATAATACCAATAAAAACCTCCATATAAATCTTTCTTGGTAACAAATTCTGGATATATAAATTTCAATTGTATCTTATTTTGAAACAACTCTATTATTAACTCATTCCATACTAAAGAAATAATAATTAACGCAACAGTAACTATGATAGACTCAATGTAAGCCTTATTATTTTTAGAGCAAAAACCTATACTTTTTAAGTTCAGATTATTTTTTTTTATAATTGCAAAGACACTGCATATACCAACTAAAGATAAAAATTTATGTAATAAAACTTTATAATCGCCAAAAATATGTAAGTGATTATCAAAATATAAGCATAAATGTATAACAGACAATACAATTATCATTTTTAAACTTAAAAGAGACATTTTTTTAATATGCGAGTAATTAACTTCATAATCTTTAACTAAATTACTGAAGTTATTTTTTGTATCTTTAAGCTCTTTATTTGCTTTATTAATAAACTTTTTATATATTTTATTTTTTAGCTCATTTAAATCTGAAACCAATAAATTTTTAATTTGAAATTTTAAAACTAGTGTTGGCGTTATAGTATTAATATTTTCAGACGCATAGCCTGTGTTAAAAAAATCAGTATCTCCTATAATATCATCTGAGAGGATTGGAGTATTATGATTATTATGCTCAACAACAACTTGCCCTGTTTTAATAAAATAAAAATTATCAATTAGCGCGTTTTTTGTTAATATTTCTGTTTTATCTTTAAAAAAGATAAATTTAATATTGTTTCTTATAAAATCTAATTCTTCTTTTGATAAAGAATCTAAAAAATTATCAAAAAATTTTAATGGTAGGATTTCTTTTAATTTTATATTATGTTGCAATCTGTGATTATTTATTTCAGCTGTTAACACCCCTAATTCTGAATGTATCATATTAAATAAAAATTCATACATTTCATAATTTTGAGTAGTATGTTCAATTAAATCTAAATCAATTGCTAACACACTAGTTTTAGTGAGTGTTCTTAATCCAAAGCTCCATGATTGACCAAATATAGCTTGAACATCACCAATTGTCATTCCTTGAGTAAATTTACATATAGAAATTAATTTCGCATCATCTTTTGTAACGGTATAAGCTTCAATATCTCCTGCTAATATTACATAAACAACCCGATTAACAGATTCATCATTCTGAATTAAAATATTTTCACTAAAATCTTGAACTTTGGCATATTCTTCAAAATCACGCCAATAATCTTTAATAAAATTTTTCCAAAAAGAGTTTTGTTTTAAAATCTCTTTAGCTTCAGGTATATCCATGCCTATAAAATATCCAATATTGAACTTTCCTATTATTTATCAGTATAGTATAAGTAATAAATATTTTTTCAATAACGCTTGATTAATAAAAAATTATTTTTAATGGTGATGATGATATGGCTTTATATGCTCAATATCTCCCTCACCATCCTCATCACTTTCAGAATCCTTATTAATAATCTTATCTTCTGACTTGACGTGTTTAATCTCACCCTCACCTTCATCTTCGCTTTCATTATCAACTTCTAAATTTTTTATTTCTTTTTCAATTTTCCCTATTTTAGCTTTTTTATAATATCCAAAAGCAAGAGCAGCTCCTGCTGATAGTGCAACAAATAAAAAAGGTAGTGCTACAGGACAGAAAAAAGTACATGGAATTGCAACAATTGCTATGGCAGCCAAACCTAGACATGCAATACCTAAATTTCTCTTGTTTCTTGCTAACTCACTTTTTTTAGAAAGAATGACTTTTTCTTTATTAATAGCTTCAATATTTTTATCTAATCTACCAATTTCACTTTTTGTTTTATCTTGTTTTTCAATTAAATCATTTATTGTGTTTAATATTGGTTCATCTGATGCTACATCTATTTTATCTTGCCTTAATTGTTCTGCTTCTTCTTTAAGAATTTCTAATTTATCTTGATGAGATGCCAAATGATACTCAGAAGGATTAGTAATGTCTTGAATATTCTTTATTAATGTTTCTGTTTCTTCTATTTCGATTAATTTTAACTCTAACTTTTCTTCTATATGTGTTATTTTATTACATAATTCTTGTAGTTTACTTTGATTTTCTACTAGTTGTTGATTAAAAATACCCTGATTATAAAGCATCTTATTTCTTGCTTCATTTAATTCATTTTCAAGTAAATCTATTTCATTACGCCTTTTGTTAATTTCTTTTTCTTCTTTATAGCTACTTCTAATTAATTGAATTCCATTTTTAAGGAACATTGCTGCTAAAAGTGGCGTAATAATTTGTCCTAATAAAGGTGCAAATGCTATAAAAAAAGAACTTGCTGCAGTCTTAAATGTTCCAGCTAAAAATGGGATTGCAGGCAACCATTGTCCTGCATTAGCAATCAGGCCATCTATAAAACCTTCTACATGGCCTAGAGTTAAATTAAAACTTGCATTAGAAACAGCATGCAATAACTCGCCTGAGTCTACTAAAGTTTTGATATTTGCAGCAGCAAGTAACACCCCACTTCCTATAGCAATCACAGGAACAGCTGTTGATGCAGCCAATAAAGCAAAACCTACTACCCCTAATCCACTTAACATAGTCTCTTTTAAGTCTATGTTTTCTTGAATGCTTTCTTTAATTAATTCTTTAGACATAATTTCTTTCCGATTATTATTATAATTTTATTTATCATAATTAACATATAATCTATTAAGATGAACTATTCCTGAATTTTAGTAATTATCTTTAAATTTTACTTAAAATAATTATTAATTGACTATATTATTATTTAATAAGACAATATAAAATTACATAAGTTCTTCAAATTTAAAGAAAATAGTAAAATATAATGAAAAATCGGCTTCTAAAATTAGAAAATATCAGCAAATCATTTAAAAAAGGTTTAAATAACAACCTATTAGTTCTTGATGACATTAATTTTACTATGTATGAAGGTGAAATTATTGCTCTTTTAGGAAAATCTGGCTCGGGAAAATCAACTCTGCTTAGAATTATTTCAGGATTAATGAATCCATGCTGTGGCCAAAATTTTTTTAAAAATTCTTTAGTAAAATCTCCAGTTCCAGGTATAGCAATGGTTTTTCAAAGCTTTGCATTAATGCCTTGGCTTACTGTCTTAGAAAATGTAGAACTAGGACTTGAAGCATTAGGGATCGAACCTACTTTAAGGCGTAAAAAAGCTCTAAAAGCTATTGATACTATTGGTCTTGATGGTTTTGAGTCTGCATATCCAAAAGAGCTTTCAGGAGGCATGAGACAACGTGTAGGTATAGCAAGAGCTCTTGTTGTAGAGCCAGATTTATTATTACTAGATGAAGCTTTCTCTGCTTTAGATGTATTAACATCAGAAAACTTAAGAACTGATATTATGGACTTATGGTCTGAGAGACAAACTAAAATTAAAGGCATAATTCAAGTAACTCATAATATTGAAGAAGCAGCCCTTATGGCTGATAGAATTTTTATTTTTGATTCTGATCCTGGAAAAATCAAATATGAATTATCTGTTAATATTGCTCACCCAAGGAATACAGATGATCCTAAAGTAGATAAGTTAATTGATACTATCTATATGCATATGACAGAAAAACGTAAAAAAGCTTCATTATTTTCGCTACCAACCACTGCGAGTGTAGAAGATACAGAAATATCTATTGGATACAGACTTCCAGATACGGAAATATCTGAGCTTATGGGCTTAATAGAAGAAATTGCTTCAACAGAGTCTGAACGAGGTAATATTATCGAGCTACCTGATCTTGCCGATGATTTACATTTGGGTATTGATGATTTATTCCCTAATTTGGAAATCTTAGAAATATTAAGATTTATTCAAGTATCAGAAGGTAAAGTAAAACCAACTGTAATTGGTAAAAAATTTGCTGATGCTGATATTTTGGAAAAGAAAAAAATATTTGCTAAGCACTTATTAAGTTATGTTCCTCTTGCAAAACATATCAGAGTAGAAATTGATCAATCTGAAAATAAGGCTATTAGCCAAGATATTATCTTAGATAAACTTGAGCAATATTTTAGCAAACAAGAATCTGAGAAAATATTAAAAACAGTTATAAATTGGGGTAGATATGCAGAATTATTTGCCTTTAATTATAATGCTGGTGAATTAAGTTTAGAGAACCCTAATTGATCTTGACTATAGCCGTCTCACACAAAGTGTATTGACGCCAGAATCTTAAGGTGACAGCGCGGTATAACTTTTGCCTTGTGATGAATCATCATTAATATTTATATTAATCCTAATTTTTCCCAAAGATTCTATAATAGCATCTTGATCTCCTTCCATCTTTGACTTAGTCATTATCTCATTAATATTTCCTTCAATAAACTTACGCACAGAGATATCTTTGTCTTTATTCCAAGGAAATGAAAAATTAAATAAATTATAATCGTTTAACTTATAATCAAGATCAATTACATCATATTGTTTGTTTGCTAATAAGCTATATATTGTTGAGAATTCTAAGTCATCTTTTATTTTTGGAGACCTTTTAAACAACTTAAAAACAGAAGTAAATTCTTTTTTTGATTTTATTATATTTTTTAAGTTATCTTTTAATGCAGTTAATACTACAGTTTTTTGAGCTTCATTAAGATTTCGAAAAGCGTCATCAAAATCTTTTTCTGATTTAATTATAACTTTTAAATTATCTTTGAATGCAGTGCATAATGCGAGTATTTGAGCTTCATTAAGATATCGAAGAACAGTACCAAAATCTTCTCCTGATTTTATTATATCTTTTAAATTAACTTTTAATGCAGTACATATTACAGTTATTTGAGCT
>TARA_R110002073_G_scaffold103674_1_pt1 | contig 29421 bp, 22 predicted proteins | sample TARA_R110002073 | Tara Oceans TARA_R110002073 (sample SAMEA4397174) | marine metagenome | biome: Polar Biome; feature: [DCM] deep chlorophyll maximum layer (ENVO:01000326); material: water (ENVO:00002006), including particulate matter (ENVO:01000060) such as... | depth 40 m | reverse complement strand
GTCGGCCGCTCGCTCCCCGCGCTTCCCCCCACGAAGCGCGGGGAGCTCCCTTTGGCGTCGAACCTGCCACCGCGGCCCTCCCAGACACTCTAGTGGGCCCGAATCCGAGGCATGCATCGGAACGGAACGGCCCCCTTCGCATCTGCCCACCGAGCGGGGTACCGTTGGAGTTGGAGGTCCAACCATGCAAATTCGCCAACTGATCAACGACTTCGAATGCGTCCGCCTCGGTCCCGACGACACCGTCATCGCCGCCGTTCACAAGATGGTCGCCTGTACGTGCGGCTCCGTCCTCGTCCAGGACGCGGACGGCAAGATGCAAGGCATCTTCACCGAGCGCGATCTGATGACGCGCGTGATCTCCAAGGACCTGCTGCCCGCAGACGTGATCCTCAAGACGGTCATGACCACCGAGGTCTACTCCGTCACCCCCGAGGACAAGGTCACAGAAGTCCGGCGGGAACTGCGCCAACGGCATATCCGGCATGTGCCCGTCCTCGAGGACGGCAAGGTGCTGGCGGTGCTGAGTATGCGGGATCTGCTGGCTGCTGACTTTGCGGCTCAACGGGAGAGTGCCAAGGCGATGGACGCCTACATCCGCGGCGAACCCCAATGAGACTGGCCTAGCTCGCTCCGCACGAATCTCCAAGAGACCACGATACCGAAGCCATTTCACGTCGGTCTCCGCTTCTGGCCCCCAACCAGAAGCCATGACATTCACACCCGAACATTGCCCTAGACCCGCCTGTCCCTCCAACCACGGCCGCCCCTTTGCCTTCCACCGCCGCGGCTTCTATCACCGCAAGTGCGACGGAGAGAGGGTCGCTCAGTTCCAGTGCCGCGTCTGCCGCAAGTACTGTTCGAGCCAGACGTTCCGCGTCAACTACCGCTTCCGACGCCCCGAACTCGACGTCCCGGTCGCGTCGCACCTGGTCTCGAAGGCCACGATCCGCCAGACCGCACGCATCCTGGGCTGTCGCCGCGAAACCGTCGAACTTCGCCTGCAACGATTCGGCGTCCACGGCTGGATCTACCACACGAAACTACTGCTCCGCCTGATGGCTAGAGGCGGCCTTGCGGGAGATTTCCATCTCGACGAACTCGAGACGTTCGAGGGTGATCGACGGCTCTCGCCCGTGACGTTGCCGGTTGTGATCCATGGGGATTCGAGGCTGATCCTGCACGCAACGGCTGGATCCATGGCTGCGAGAGGAAACCTCACGGCAAGCGACGAGAGTCGTCGAATCGAACGGGAGAAGGTGACCGGCCGACGGACGAGCGAGTCCGCGGCGTGCGTCACCGAGTGCCTCAAGGTCCTGAAGGACCTCGTCGCGGAACCGACCCGCAGCACGTTGAAGACGGATGAGAAGCAGCTCTACGCTTCACTCCTGCGCCGCATGGATCTTCCGATTCGGCACGAGACGACGATCAGTACCGCGCCTCGGACGACACGGAATCCGCTCTTCCCGATCAATCACACGCTTGCGATGTTCCGCGATGGAGTCTCGCGGCTGGTGCGGCGGAACTGGGGCGCTTCGAAGATGAGGCAGCGTTTGACGCTGCACTTGGGGCTGTTCATCGCTTGGAAGAACTACGTGCGTCGCAGGTTCAATCGGGACCGACCGGAGCAGAGTCCGGGGCAATGGGCGGGAGCTCATTCCGCCGCTGCGACGATGGAGGAATTCTTGACGTGGCGCATCTTTCCGTGGCGATGGAAGGAGCTGCCGCAATCGCCATCCTGGGCCGCCTAGGCGGGGTTGGGGAGGTTTGCGGAGCGAAGTAGGCCAGTCTCGAACCGTGACCCCAACCTCCTGAACGCGGTGTGGGTCCCCGAACGACCGCGGGCCCATCACTCGAGAAAGTGACGGGCCCGCGTCGTTCCTTGCGAACCCGATCAGTTCAGCTCGCCGAGCGTCGGGCGGTTCGTCGGCGTCTCGCTCGCCTCGTAGTCACCGTACGCCGACTTCAAGGAGCCGTCCTTCTCGAAGACCGCGACGGTGCCGGGTTCGAGGGTGTAGTCCCCGTTCGGTCCGAAGCAGCGGATCGAGGTGCTGCACTCGCTCGCGACGAACACCTTGCGGCGGCCGCTCGAGAACAGGCGGATCTCGACGTGCTGGGAGCGTTCGATCGCCATGACGCCGCTCGATTCCAGCTGGTGACGGCCGAGGCCGCCCCACTGATCGGTGAGGAACGTCCGGCTGACCGCGGGCGCGTCCTGCACCTTCGGCTGCTTGGGCTGCACACGGGTCGGCGGAAGTTCGGGCAGCGTCGTGCCCGGGTTCTGGACCGCTGTGCGGCCGGTGTAGGGCGACATCGGAGTCGACTGGCTCTGCGGGCTCTGTGTATCGCCGATGCGCATCGTTTCGGGCTGGACGTCCACCTTGACGCCGGTGCGCTCGGTGAACTCGGGAACGCGAGCCATCGTGCCACGCTGCGGGCCCTCACCACTCGGCCAGGAACCGGGCTGATTCGTGCGGCCTTGCAGGGCCACGCGATCGCGGATCTCGTCGTCCGTGTCGGCTTGCTCGCGCCACGGCCACTGCGACTGGCCCCAGGACGGGGCCTTCGACGAACGGTCGTCGGGCGAGGTCGTCGGCATGTCGAGGCGGACGCTCGAGCCGGAGTACACCGTGACCGGCGGGCGCGGCTTGGAGAGGTCGCCTTCCCATACGAGCGTCAACGGACTGCCTGCGTGGTGGCGGACCTCGACGGGACCTTGGGGCAGACCGCGGAAGTGGGTCGCGCCGTTCTCGACGTCGCAACGCCAATGGCCGGGCAGGCGCAGGCGGTGCTGGCCGCGACGGACCTCGAAATCGCACCAGGCGATGTCGAAGAACTGGATGGTCAGGCTCTCGCTCGAGAAGGTCGAGGTCGCGTCGTCCGTGGTGCTGGTCGTCGGATCGGTCGACCACTGCAACGAGGCCGGTCCCCAGACGTAGACGCTGGCGCGACCCGGCCACGACAAGCGCACCTCGGACCCGGCTGCGATCTCGGCGTGCGTTCGACCGGCGGTGTCACCCGTCGCTCCCGAACGGAGGGTGCGCTCGACCTTGCCTTCGGCGAGCAGGACGCAACGCCCCTTGTGGACCTCGACGCGCGCGCGTTCGGGGTGGGTCGGGGAGTCACTCGCGTCTTGCGCGAAGGAGGGCGTGGCGCAAGCGAGCGACAGCCAGAGGACGGACTTCAGCATTGGATTCGGAACGAAATAGATAGATAGGTGGACCCTGTGCCTATCGTCGATCCGACTCCTGCCCGCTGAAGGGCGCCTCTGGAATGTGATTCGGGGTGGGTGGAAACGTTTTCCACCTCGCGCGATCACTCGGGGCTTTGCCGATCGAGCACCTTCAAGATCCCGATCCAAGCGCCCAAGGCCAGCAGCAGGAGAAGGAGGACCTCGAGGAAGACCCAGGCACCGCCAACTGACCAGAGGCTGGCGAACAGCAGCGTCATGAACCCCAAGACCAAGAACGGGAGGAACAACTAGACGGCACATCCACAACCCGTGGCCTCATCCTGCCAGTCCGTTCGCAGGAACATCGACTTCAGGCTCTCGGGACGCTCGGGTTCCAGAGGAGGCTCGCTCACGGGGCGGACCTACGCGGCACCTGGGACGATGCTCCCAGGCCATGTGGACCACACCGACACCCCCTTGGGCCCGGCCCGCCCGAGCGGGCGCAGGATCATCGCGATCAGAAGATCTTGGTGAGCAACCAGAGGACCCCGCAGATCGCTAGAAGGATCCACTGTGCCCTCCGAAAGGACTCGTCGAGGACACCATCCAGGAAGCCGAAGAGGCGCATGGTCTAGCTCAACTCGGTGCGCAGCAGGCTGGCGCGCAGCTTGTCCCGTTCGGACGCGTCCAGCATGCCCTGCTCGTCGGCTTGGGTCAGCGCGTGGATGTGCCCCTTCTGGATCTGCAACGCCAGGCGATTGAGATCCTCGAGCTTCAACTCGCGCATCAGCCCCAAGTGCAACCCGAGGCGCAGGTCTGACAGGTGCGCCAACGCGTCCTCGGTCGGAATGGCGCGGCTGGTGCGCAGCAAGCCGTAGGAACGCGCCACGCGGTCGCGCAACGCCGATCCGCGCGCATCCAACAGCGTCTGCCGCATCTTGCGTTCGAAGTCGACGGCACACCCGACGAAGCCCGCCAGGTCCTCCATCAACTGGGCCTCGGTGCGACCGAGCGTGACTTGATTGCTGACCTGATACAGGTCGCCCGCGGCCTTGCTGCCCTCCCCTTGCATGCCGCGCACGGCCAAGCCGGTGTGCTGCGCGGCCGTGAAGAGTTTCTCGAGCTCGGAGCGCACGTTGCCGAGCGCGGGCAGGTGCAGCATGACGCTGGCGCGCAGTCCTGTGCCCACGTTGCTGGGGCACGCGGTCAGGTAGCCGAGGTCCTCGCGGACCGAGTACTCGACCTGGCCTTCGAGATAGCCGTCGAGCACGTGCACGCGTTGCCAGGCGAGCTCGAGGTCGAGGCCCGCGGCGAGCGCGGACAAGCGCAGGTGATCCTCTTCCCCCACCATCGCCGTGACCGTCTCGCTGCGACCGAAGGCCACGGCCCGTCCCGGTCGGCCGCTCTGGTCGGGAGCGTCGGTGCCGGGCTCGGTCGCCTCGCCGCCGCGCACGAGGTCGCGGGACGCGAGGTTCCGTTCGATCAGAATCGCACGCAGGACGGGGCTTGCGTCCTCGAGCGGGATCCACCAGGTCTCGCCATCCAGACAGGCGTCGGTCAGCGCGACGCGCAATCGATTCGACAGTTCCTGGGAGCGGTCGGGATCGAGCTTGGGCTGGAAGGCGAAACCGGCGAGATTGCGGGCCAAACGGACGCGGCAGGAAACCACGACATCGGACTCGGGGCCGTCGGCCAGGAGCCAGCCTGCCACGTGGGAGGCCAGGTTGCGGATCTCGAAAGGAAGGTGGACCAAGGTACGGGGGGAGCCGATGAAGGCTCTCGGGGAGATGCCGTTTCTAGCACACCGCTTGCCCTGGCTGAACCCCGTCCCCTACCTTCGCGTTCGTGCCCACCCTGGATCCTGCCGTCGTCGTCCTCGCCCTGCTGGCGATCAGCCTCGTCCTGTTCGCCCTGGACCTGGTGCGGTACGACCTTGTGGCCATCGGCGTGGTGGTCGCCCTGGTCTTCACCGGGACCCTCGGACCCGAGCAAGCCTTCTCGGGATTCGCCTCGGAAGCCGTCATCCTGATCGGCTCGATGTACGTCTTCGGGCACGCGATCGGACGCACGGGCATGGCCGAGGCCCTGGGTCGCCGCTTCCTGCGTGTGAAGCGCGGAGCGGAACGCCCCCTCGTCGCGCGCCTCGCGGTTCTGGCTGGCACGCTCTCGTCCGTGCTGTCGAACACGGGCGTGGTGGCGACGTTGATCCCCGTCTGCGCGGGCGTCGGACGCCGCCGCCGCGTGGCGGTCTCGCGACTGCTGATGCCGCTCGCCTTCGGCAGCCTGTTGGGCGGACTGGTCACGGTCATTGCCACCTCGACGAACATCGTCGTCAACCAGGCCATCCGCGATGCGCCCGCAGCGCTCGGCGTCGAACCGTTCACGATGTTCGAGTTCACGCATCTCGGCTTGATCCTGCTGGGCGCGGGAACGCTCTACCTGATCGGGCCGGGTCGCGCCCTGCTCCCGAAGTCGTCCGTCGATCAACCCCTGACCGAGCGCTACCAGGTCCCGAAGTTCGTGACCGAGATCCTGGTCGAACCGAACAGCACGTTGATCAACCGCGCCGTCTCGGAGGTCGATGTGTTTCGACGGCATGGCGTGACCGTCCTGGGGATCGTGCGTCCCGGCGGTGAGACGTCCGTGCTCGCGCCAGGACCGTACAACCGCATCCGCGCTGAGGACACGCTGATCCTGCAGGGCATCCCGGACGACATCCTGGCGCTGTCCGAAGAACTGCCGCTCAAGCAACGCACGTACGTCGAGACCGACCGGACGCGCTTGTATTCGGACGACGTGCGCCTCGTCGAGGCCGTCATCCCCGGCGGGTCCCGCTTGGTCGGACGCAACCTCGTGCAGACGCAGTTCGGCAAGCGCTCGAACTTGAACGTGCTCGCCATCTCGCGAGCGGGCGAACTGCAACTCGATCGACTCGAGAAGGTGAAGCTCGAGACCGGCGACACGCTGCTCGTGCAGGGTCACCAGCCGGACATCGACAACGCGCGAGCCGAGCGGGACCTGCTGGTGCTCGACGAGATCGGCAAGCCCCATCTGGACCGCAAGGGCTGGACGGTGATGGGTATCCTGGCCTTCGTTCTGATGCTGGCGGCGCTCACGCCCATCTCGATCGCCGCGCTCGGCCTGGCGGGAGTCCTGGGCCTGGTGGTGACCGGGATCCTGCGTTCGGACGAGGTCTACCGCTCGGTGGATTGGTCCGTGGTCATGCTCGTCGGGGGCATGCTGGCCCTGGGCGTCGGGTTCCAGAACCACGTCCTGACCCCGGATCACACGGGCAACCTCCAGTCCTGGATCGCGGGCATGATGGAGGCCGGCACGGTTGGTCCGCTCGGGCTGTTCCTCGTCCTGCTGGTGGTCACGGTGGGCCTGACGCAGATCCTGAACAACGTCTCGACCGCCGTCATCCTGACGCCCATCGCCCTGGAACTCGCGGTGGTTGCGGGCGTCTCCGAGCGACCGTTCCTCATGGCCGTCATCACCGGCACGTCGCTCGCGTTCCTCTCGCCGGTCGCGCACCAAGCGAACACGATGGTCATGGGCCCGGGCGGCTATCGCTTCCGCGACTACGTACGCGTCGGCCTGCCGCTGGCGATCGGACTGACGGTCCTCGCAGGTTTCCTGATCCCGATCTTCTGGCCGTTCACGCCCGTGAACTGGCCGACCTAGAACCAACCGGTCGAGACGAGGGACGGCTCACTTCGGCTTCGGACCGAACGCGCGCTTGAGCGAGTCGACGCGATCACGCAGCCGGGCACGCAGGGCCGCGAGCTCGGCGTCGCGCTCCTGCAGGACGCCGTTCAGGTGAGCCAGACCCGCCTGAGCGGAGCGCAGGTTGTCCTCGATGTCCGCCGCGGCGGCTTGCGTCTCGGCCAGAATGGCTTCGACACCCTGCCGGTGCTGGACCTCGCCCTGGTACGCCTCGGTGGCCTTGGTCACGTCGACGACCAGGCCATCGATCACGGCCTTGTGGTCGGCCACGGCTCGGAGCTGATCGGCTTCGAGCTTCACGCACTCTGCACGTAGAGCTTCGATCGTCGCACCGCGGGCCGCGAGATCGGTCTCGAGGGTCTGGACCTCGGCGGCGTGCTCCGCGAGCGTCGTGTCGTACGTCGCGCGCAGGTCGGTCAGCGTCGCCTCGTGCGCCGCCAGGTCGTCGCTCTTGTCCGACAAGCGTTGCTTGTGACCCGCGAGGTCCTCCTCGACATCGCTGATGATGCCCTTCAAGCGAGCGATCTCGGGCTCCCAGGCGTCGGCTTCGCTGTCGAACTTGACCAGCTCGAGCCCGAGGTCCGCGAGCGCAGCCAGCGAACCCGTCGGAGCGATGGCGGGCGCGAAGAGGTCCGTGGTGTCGGGCAACGCGTGGTCGCCGAAGGCCGCGACGACGCAGTGCCGATAGACGGTCCCGGCGTGGTCCGAGGCATACATCGCCTGGTTGTAGAAGCGGAAGAACTCGGCGGCGATCGGCCTGAGCTTCGGGTCGTGGTCCAGGTACAGCTCCATGCACATCATCACGAGCCAGCGATCCAGGTTCGCATGACCGACGCTGGTGACCTGGGCCCCGGCGGCGCGCAGACCGTTCTCGGTCGCCTCGCGGATCGGCAACCCGTTGGTGCGATGTTCGGCCAGGTAGCGGTGTTCGGAATTCAGCTTCTCGCGCAGGAAGGCCTGCAGGATCTCCTCGGCCTGATCGACGCGCGGCGCCTGGTACGGGCCGGCGATGAAGACGTAGCCTGAGCTCACGCGCGCGCATTCGGCGACGAACGCCTCGCGCAGGGCAGGCGGAACGTGCTCGAGCGTGTCGAACGCGGCGACGACCTCGAAGGCGCCGTCCTGATAGGGCAACTTGGAGCCGTCCCCAAGCACCAGGCCCTCGGCGTCGGACGGATCGACGTCGACCAGAGCCACGTCGTCGTTCGGCAGGAAGGCGCGCAGCAGGGCCGTGCGCCCGCCGACGTCCAAGATGCGGAAGGGGCGGTCGTCGATGCGAACGCGATCGACCAGATCGGCCACGAGGCGGTAGCGCTGGTACTGATCGAACGGAAGAGCGAGCAGGTCGATCACGATTCCGAAACCTCCTTCGAGCTCGTCCCTCCGCTCTGGCGCTCGAGCGTCCAGCGCGTCGGCAGGAAGAGCATGCCATGCTGCAAACGGTCGGCGTCCAGGACCTCGAACGTCACCGCGTGCTCGCGGTGGTCGATCGCGGTCGGCGAGGCCTTGGCGTGGTCGTAGAGGAACGTCGTCAGGTAGTACTCGCCGGCCAGCAACGGCAGCGCTTCGAACGCCATCTCGGCCACGCCGGTGTCGCCCTTCTTGACGCCGGACATCGCGATCGGCGTCTTGCGCCATTCGTGGTTGGAGCCGTTCACGTACGTGCCGTCCGAGCGGTAGAGCCCGACGCCGAAGACGGGTTCGGCGCAGTCCTCGAGCGCTTCCCAGTGGATGCGGCAGGTGAACGGTTCGAGCGGTTGGAAGGTGAGGCTGCGCGTACCCTTGCCACCGAGCAATTCGATCTCGCCGGTCCGGATCTCCTGGCTGCCCCAGCGCGGGTACTCGGAGGCCTCGCGCTCGATCGACGAGAGCCGTTCGTTGCCGCGTTCGTGGGCACGCTTCAAGTACTCGTCCGCGACCTTGTCGGTCGTGCCTTGCTTGATGACCTTGCCCTGATCCATCAACACGACCTGTTGGCACATCGTCTTGATGGCCCCCATGTCATGGCTGACGAACACGGTGGTCTTGCCCATCTCCTGGAACTCGTTCAGGCGGTTGATGCACTTGCCCTTGAAGTGCTCGTCGCCTACGGACAGAGCTTCGTCGATCAACAGGATGTCCGGATCGACGCTGGCCGCGACCGAGAAGCCGAGGCGCACGTACATGCCGGAGCTGTACGTCTTCACAGGGCGGTCGATGAAGTGGCCCAGCTCGCTGAACTCGACGATCGACTCGAAGCGGTCCTCGATCTCCTCGTCGCTCATGCCCAGGATCGAGCAGTTCAAGAACACGTTCTCGCGGCCGCTGAACTCGGGATGGAAGCCTGCGCCCAGTTCCAGCAGCGAGGCCACGCGCCCGTTCACCTGAACGCTGCCCGTGGTCGGTGCGGTGATGCCCGTGAGCATCTTCAACAAGGTCGACTTGCCCGCTCCGTTCTGGCCGATGATGCCGACCGTCGAACCGTGCGGTATGTCGAGGTAGACGTCGCGCACCGCCCAGAAGTCTCGCGCGCGACGCTTGCCCAGACGCGCCATGTCCCACAAGCGATGGATCGGCTTGTCGTACAGCTGATAGCACTTGCCCAGCCCCTCCGCGTGGATCGCGGTGGTCGTATCGGTTCGCTTGGTGCTCACAGCAGATCCGGGAACGTGGACTTCTGGGATTTGAAGAACTGCGCGCCGGCGAAGAAGATCACCACGGACAAGCCTGCGAACTTACCGAGCAACAACCAGTCCGGCCACAGGCCGTGGATCAGGACGATGCGGTAGCTGTCGATCAACCAGTACATCGGGTTGATGTCCAGCATCCAGCCGTAGCCCGCATCCTGGACCATGAAGGCCGGATAGAAGATCGGCGTCGAGAACATCCACACGACGGTCGCGACTCCGACCAGGTGGAAGACGTCGCGCACGAACGCGTTCAGGGTCGCCAGCAGGTACCCCAATCCCGTCATGAACAGGAACTGCGCCGCGTAGAGGAGCGGCAGGCAGATGAGCGAGAACCCGAGCCGGAGCGGGTAGTAGGGCTTGGCCGGCATGGTCTCCGTGGCGGCCACATCACGAGTCTCGACGTCCGGTGGCACGATCGCGATCGGTTCGACCGCAGCAGGCATGTTGCTGTCGAGCAAGTGGAACGTCTGCTCGATCTGCACGGAGCCTCCGGGCGTCACGAGGCCCGCGCGACCCTCCGCGCCGAGACGCACGACGATGGTCTCGCCGTGGTGCTCCACGGGGAGTCCTTCCTCGTCCAGATGGGAACCGATCAGCCCGCCCTCGGGCGTCGCGTCCGGAACGGTGACGAGGTTCAGCCAGACCCCCTTCGCGCCGGCAGGGACGACGATCTCGGTCGGGCCCACGTAGTCCTCGCCGAAGGTGGCCGTGCCGCTGTACTCGAGCGGCAAGGTCAGATCCAGTGCATAGCCCCGCGTCATATGGATCTGAGCCCGAATCAGGTCGTCCCCTTCGAAGACGTGGCCGATCGGGTTGTCCACGGGGACCGAGATCAGCGCTCGGGGCGTCGAGACATAGCCGAAGTACGAGACCGCCGCGATCAGCACCGGCATGCCGATCGTCATGTTGATCAAGCTCGAGGCCGACAGGTACGGCGGCAGCAGCTCGGACGGGAACACGACCTTCTTGATCAGGTTCGCGTTTTCGACGAGCGAATTGGTCGAGCGGGACAGCGTCTCGGCGAACGAGGACCAGACGATGATCCCGGCGAGCATGAAGAGCGCAACTTCGAGGGCTCCCTGGCTGTCGCTCCAGCGCGTCTTCAGCACGAGTCGGAACACGAAGACGTACACCGCCAGGTTCAGGATCGGGAAGATGATCGACCAGAAGAACCCCATCGTCGACCCCACGTACCGCGCACGCAGGTCGCGCTTTACGAAGTCCTTGAACAGGCGTCTGTGGCGCCAGAGTGCGAGCGGGACGGAGAACACGGGTGGTCCCTAGAGGATGCGGCGTCCGAGCGCGGATTCGCAGAATTCGACCGCCACGCGTGCGGTGCGGTTGCGGTCGTCGAGGATCGGGTTGATCTCGGTCATCTCGAGCCCGATCAGCTTGCCGGACTCGGCGGCCATCTCGAGCACGGTGTGGGCCTCGCGGTAGTTGATGCCACCGGGAACGGGCGTCCCCACGCCGGGCGCGACCTCGGGATCGCAGCCATCGACGTCGAACGACATGTGGAAGCCGGCTGTGCCGTTGCTGGCGATCTGGATGGCCTCGCGCGTGACGGCGTGGATGCCACGTTCGTCGATCTCCTTCATCGTGTAGCAACGCACGCCGACCTCGCGGATCAAAGCACGCTCCTGGTCGTCGAGCGAGCGCACGCCGATGATGGCGGCGTTCTGCACGTCGAGCAGCGGGAAGCGCGCACCCAATCGGGTCAACGCATCGGGCCCGCGCCCCAGACACGCCGCGAGCGGCATCCCGTGAATGTTGCCGGACTCGGTCGTCTCGGGCGTGTTCATGTCTCCGTGCGCATCGAACCAGATCAGGCCGATCTTCTCGTCCTTGGCGTGGAAGTGGGAGGAGATCCCACCGACCGTGCCGACCGCGATCGAGTGATCTCCGCCGACGACCAGCGGCATCCAGCCCTCGTCCATCAACGCGCGTACGCGATCGTGCAAGCGCACGCAACACTCCGAGATCTCGCGCAGGAAGCGCGCAGTGGGATCCACCGGCTGCTCCAGATCGGGCTCGTCGACGCGCACGTTGCCGAGGTCGCGGAAGGTATGGCCGAGCCCGCGTACGGCCCCTTCAATACCGGCGATGCGGAATGCGCTGGGGCCCATGTCGACACCGCGTCGACCTCCGCCGAGGTCCATGGGTACGCCGAGAAGGGCGATCTTCCGAGGGGTCGTCACGTCGTTGTCCAGGGGGTGCGGAATGGGGTTGCACCGCAGAAGGGGCGCGATCCAGCGGGCTGGTCCAGATGGTCGGGCCTAGTAGGTTGAGTGTGCGGCAAGACGTCCGACATCCACGTGCGCACTCCCCTCAGGCGCACCCGGTATCCGAGGTCTGTAGGAATCTACCAGAGCGAGGACGCCCAGGTCGCCACAACCCCAGGGGAGCCGCTGCTTCTTCGTGCATCGCTCCGGGGCACATGGGTCGCACCGAGGCGCGGGCCGGACCCGACCGAAGATGGCTCCTAGTGCGATCGGCCGCTCAAGGCGCCGAGCAGAGCGCCCTGCAGGACGGGCCGATCGGCGCCGCCGTGCCCCAACCTGCGCGTCAATTCCTCCAAGGCATCGAGTTGCCCGATCTCACCGATCGCGAACCCGAGGCGGCGCAAGGCACCGGGCCCCGTGCCCTCCGGGGGTTGCAGCGCCCAGAGCATCAACGCGTTCCGCCCGTAGTGCTCCTCCACCACGGCAGCAGCGAGTACGCCGAAGTGCCAGTTCTCACCGAAGACCGCCGCGGACAGGAGGGTCTGAATCTCGGGGCTCGAGACCCCGGCCAGCGCATGGGCCAGTTCCAGATCGATGATCGTGGACCCCCCGTTCGGGAACCGCTCGGTCAGGTGTGCCAGAGCGACGCTCCCGGGCACGTGGCCGATGGCACGGATCAGGATCTCGTCCTGGCCCTCGAGCACGTCACGACGCGCGATGGTCTGGATGACGAGGCCCGCGTCCACGGCGTGTCCCTCGATCCGGAGCGCGGCCAGGAAGTAGGGCAGGCGCTCGTCGTCGAGAGGCATGCGATCCACCAGATCGAGCATCAACTTCTGCACCAGGCGACCCGCGGAATGGAACATCAACGCCTGCTGCACCAGTTGGCGCTCGCGCAGGACCTCGGGGTCCGGTTCGCTGCCCAGCGAGCGCGTCAGCATCTCGCGCACGTGCGCGAAGGCCTCACCGTCACCCAACCGACAGCGCACCACCCAGGCTTCTGCGCGGACGGCCGGATTGCTGTCCTCCTCCATCGCATAGAGCTTGCGCACGGCAGGCACGAGCGCCGCTGCACCGACGCCGCGCACGGTCATGCGCCGGCGATTGGTCTTGGGGGACTCCATGTCCAGGAGCACCTTCTCGAGGATCTCCTCGTCGTGCTTGGCCAGGAAGGGCAGCACCAAGGGCTGCAGGTCCTCGCGGCTTCCGGCGAGGCGCATCGCGTGCGGCATGTCCCGAGCGGCACCCGTACGAATCGCCTCGTTGACCAGCGTGAACCACAGTCCTTCGTCCTCCGGAGCCCAGGCTCCGCTCCCGAGGATCTGATCCAATTCCGCGTGCATCGAGCGCACGCAGGCTTGCACGACGACCCGCGACGGCTCCTCGACGAGCAACGTCGCCAGGTGATCGCGCACGACCGGGCCACCCAGCTGGGCAGCCTGCATGAACACGAAGTGCTCCAGGAACACCTGATCCCGCGACAGTTCCTCGATCAGGATGCGCGACCATGCACGACCGTCCACGGTGCCGAAGCGACGAGCCGCGTCCCAGCGCAGTTCCAGTCGAATGCGGGCGGGCGTGCAGTCGGGACCCGGTGCGACGCCGTCCCAGAACTCGACTCGCTCGGCGAAGTACGTCCCGGGCTTGTCGGTGCCCTTGAGCCCCCGTGCGATCCGGGCAGCAGTGGCCACGTCGACGCGGAACAGTGCGAAGAGCGCACATCCGGCAGCGCGCGGATCCTCGAGACCCGCATGCAGCGTCGGTTCGGACTGCCCGACGCGGGACCGGTATTCTCCCAGAGCCACCAATGCGGCGCGTCGAATGCCGATGTCCTCGACGGTCGCCGCGGCCTCGAGGTGATGACGCAGGTGCACCGCGTTGGACTCGGCCGCAGCCATCAACGCGGCCTTGTACTCGGCGGGCGAATGGACTTCTCGCTCCAGCACGGCCCGCGCCAGGTCTGCGGTGCGCGCCGTGAAACCGACCCGCTCGTCCCTTCGCAGCAGGTCGTCCCAGCTCAGCTTGTCGCTCGCCTCGTCCTGGACAGCGACCGTGCCACCCTTCGGGACCTGAGGACGCCGGTGCTCCGGCTGAGCTCCGATGCCCAAGGTGGCCAGGAGCAGAAGGGCGGACGAACGGAGTGTGGTGCGCGCGGCTTGCATGGGACGGGACGATGGAACCCTGGAAGGGTCAGGAGGCTTCGCCAAGGATCCTATCGGCCCGGGAAGCACCCTTCCTCCAAGGAGACTGGCCGAGATCGGTCCAGGCGCCGGTTCGGAGGCCCCAAGCTCGGTCCAGGGTCGGTCCAGCCGCCCAGCGGGGCCCAGGGCGACCGCTCCGGCCCGCGAATCAGGCCTCGGGTTCGCCGAGCAGGGCGATCAGCTCGGCCCGCTTGGCGTCACGCAACGCAGCCGTGGATGCCTCGAGGTTCAGTCGCAGCAGCGGCTCGGTGTTCGAGGCGCGCACGTTGAACCACCACCATTCCGCGTCTCCGAGGGCCCCGAACTCGACGGTGATCCCGTCCAGCTCGTCCTGCTTGCCGCTCGCGTACTTCGACTTCAACGTGGCCAGGATCGCGTCCTTGTCCGGCACCCGGAAGTTGATCTCGCCCGTGCTGTGGTAGCGTCGCAGGTCGGCCACGCGCTCGGCGAGCGTGCCCCCACCGTCCTCGGACGACATCAGGTTCAGCGCCGTCACGAACGCGATCAGTCCCGAATCGCAGACGAAGTTGTCGCGGAAGTAGAAGTGCCCGGACAGCTCGCCGCCCAGGATCGACTCATGCTCGCGCATCGTTGCCTTGATGAACGAGTGGCCGACGCGGTCCCGCAGCGGTTCGCCGCCGGACTCCTCGATGACCTCGGGCACGACCCACGACGAGCGCAGGTCGTAGACGACCGACTGACCGGGTTCCCTCAACAGGAACTCGCGCGCGAAGAGCGCCGTGATCAGGTCGGCCGAAACGGTCTGACCGGAATCGTCCACGAAACAGCAACGGTCCGCATCGCCGTCGAAACCGACCCCGAACGCCGCACCGGTGGAACGCACCAGTTCGCGCACCGGGTCGAGGTTCTCCTCCTTGAGCGGGTTGGCCTCGTGATTGGGGAACGTGCCGTCCGGCTCGAGGAAGAGCCCGTGCATCGTCACTCCGGGGATGCGCTCCAGCACCTTCCCGAGCGTGTACCCGGCCATGCCGTTGGCCGCGTCCACGGCGACGGTGATCGGGCCGCCCAGGTCGGCGAAGCTCGCCACGTGGTCCGCGTAGGCGTCCAACAGGTCGATGGTCTCGAGCGAACCGCGTTCGGCGGTGACGCCCGGATAGGCCTGGCCGCACATGCGCTCCATGTCCGCGATCCCGTTCGCCTTGGAGATCGGCGTCGCACCACGGCCGCACAGCTTCATGCCGTTGTACTCGCCGGGGTTGTGGCTGGCCGTCACGCAGAGGCCGCCGTCGACGTCCTGGCTCCCGATGGCGAAATAGGTCATCGGCGTCGAGGCGATGCCGATGTCGAGCACGTTGGCACCCGCATCACGCATGCCTTCGATCACGGCGTCCCCGATCTCGGGCGAGTGCGTGCGCACGTCGCGTCCGATCAGGAGTCGCACGCTGGAGGCGTCGGGATTGCGCTCTTGGTGCAACGTGGCGAAGGCGTGGCCGATCTTGCGGGCGAGCTCGACGTTCATCTCGTCCGGAACGAGTCCGCGGATGTCGTAGGCCTTGAAGACACTCATGGGTGCATGGTCCGAATCGTAGGTGGGAAGGGAGGGTTCCGCTCAGGCGCCCAGAACCAGGTTCGCGGCCGCCACCAGGCGATCCACGTCCGCGGGTCCGAGGCCCAGGTGGGTGACGAAGCGCAGGCGGAACTCCCCCATCGGGAAGACCTGGATGCCGTGCTCGCCAAGGGCCGTGGCGACCGTCGCCGCATCCAGCCCCGCGCGGGTGACGTGCACCATCGCGATGTTCGTATCGACCGTATCGGGGTCGGACTGCAGGCCGTCGATCTCCGCCAGGCGCGTCGCCAGGTCCTTGGCCAGCGCATGGTCCTGGGCGAGGCGTTCCACGCCGGTATCGAGCGCCCATTGGGCTGCCGCGGCCAGATGTCCGGCCTGGCGCATCCAACCACCCAGGCGCTTGCGCACGAGCATGCCCCGTTCGATGAAGTCCGCGGGGCCTGCGACCACCGATCCGACCGGAGCGCCGAGTCCCTTGGAGAAGCACAACGAGACGGAGTCGAAATGCGCGGTCCAGTCCGGCGCGGCGATGCCGGTCGCAACGACCGCGTTGGCCAGACGCGCGCCGTCGAGGTGGGTCGGGATGTCGCGCTCGCGAGCGACGCCGGTGACCGCCGCGATTTGTTCCATCGGCAGCACGCGACCGCCTGCGTAGTTGTGGGTCTGCTCCATGCAGACCAGGGCCGTCTTCGGGCAGTGGATGAAATCAGGACGCAGCGAAGCGCGCACCTCGTCCGCATCCATGTCGCCCTCGACGCCACCGACCGTCATCGATTGCAGTCCGTGCAGGTAGCCAGGTGCACCCGCCTCGAACGTGGTGACGTGCGAGAAGCGCTGCACCAGGATCTCGTCGCCGGCACGCGTCCATGCGCCGAGCGCGACCTGGTTGGCCATCGTTCCGGACGGCACGTAGAGCGCGCGTTCCTTGCCGAGCCACGCCGCGGCGGATTCCTCGAGGCGGCGCACCGTCGGGTCGCCGTCCAGGACGTCGTCGCCGACGAGCGCCGTGGCCATCGCCTCGCGCATGGCGGGCGAGGGTTGCGTCACGGTGTCGCTGCGGAAGTCGGACGGTGCGTGCATCTCGCGCCCACTCACGCAGGCTGCAGGCACTCGCGCACGCGCTGCAGACCCAGGCGGATGTTCTCGGCCGAGTTGGCATAACTGAAGCGCATGTAGCCCTCACCGAGCGCGCCGAAACTGGTGCCCGACAGGCAGGCGACGCCGGCCTCGTTCAGGAGTCGATGCTCGAGTTCGCGCGAGGAGATGCCCGTGCCCGAGGTGTTCGGGAACGCGTAGAACGCACCCTTGGGCATGACGCACGAGAACCCGGGGATCGCGTTGAGCTCCTGGTGGATGATCTTGCGTCGCGCGTCGAAGGCCTGGCGCATCTCCTCGACCGCGTCCTGGGGACCGCGCAAGGCAGCCTCGGCCGCGACCTGGGTGGCGGCGTTGGCGCAGGACGTCGAGTTGATCTGCAGGCGCTCCGCGTGAGCGACGAGGGACTTGGGCCACACGCCGTAACCCAATCGCCAACCCGTCATCGCATAGGTTTTGCTCCAACCGTCCAGAACGATCAGACGATCACGGATCGACGGGTACTCGAGCAAGCTGACGTGCGGCTCGTCGTCGTACAGGAGGCGCGAGTAGATCTCGTCGCACAGGATCGCGACGTGCGGATGGTCCTCGAGGCCCTTCACCAACGCGTCCAGTTCGGAGCGCGGAACGACGCCGCCCGTGGGGTTCGCGGGCGTGTTCAGGATCAGGAGGCTGGTCGCCGGCGTGATCTTCGCCAGCACCGACTCGGCCGAGAAGCAGAAGCCCGTCTCCTCGCGCATCTCGATCGGCACGGGCGTGGCGCCCTGGAAGCGGATCAGCGATTCGTAGATCGGGAACCCGGGGTTCGGGTAAAGGATCTCGGCGCCCGGCTCCGCGAACATCTGGAGCGCATAGAGCATCGTCGGCTTGCCGCCCGGGACGATCAGGATCTGGTCCGGGGTGACGTCGCCGACCCCACGGTGGCGCTCGATGTCCTCGCACACCGCTTCGCGCAGGGACGGGATGCCCTTGGCCGGGGTGTATTTGTGCCAACCGTCCGCCAGGGCCTTCCGACCGGCCTCGACGATGTGGGCGGGGGTCGGGAAGTCGGGGGCGCCGATGTGCAGGTGCACGACGTCGCGCCCCTGGGCCTCGAGGGCCTGGGCCTTGGCCAGGACCTCGAAAGCGGTCTCGGTACCGAGATTGGACATGCGCTGGACGAGCTTCAAATGGAGTCTCCTGGAGGTGTCGGGGTGCCCCTTGGGGCAGTGGGGAGCCCTGGGCGGTGGACGGAAGGGTCTAGGGGCGGGATTCCGACCGATTTGGTGCGCAACGGGGCAGCCTTCCGGGGGTTCGGGAGGCCTCACCACGCGCGAGCGGGCGCACCATGATATAGATTCATGTGGTCGTTCGCTGGCCATCCCCGCTGTCTCCCAGGGCGAATCTCGTCCGGTAGCTTCTTCGCTGGCCCTCCCCCAGCACCTCTCCGCGAACTCCACAGCCTCCATCCAGGCCTTTCGAATGCGCCTCCACCGTGCCCAGGGTCTCGCGACCACCTTGTTCTTGTCTGCCCTGACCCTTCCGGTCCTGGCTGCGCCCGCCGTTGCCCAGGTCGATCAGGGCGTCTTCGACAACCACAAGGCCTACTGGCACAACTACAACGTCGACCCGCTGCAGGGTCTGGTCTGGTCCGAGGACTCGAGCACGCTGTACCTGCTGAACCAATCGGGTGCGCGCCTGGTGTCCTACGACGTCGGTCGCTCCGCCACGGTCTGGGAGATGCCGATCGGCCCCGGCGCCTCGAACCTCGTGCGCCGTCCGGGCACCCAGGAACTCTGGATCCCCGACCGCGTGACCTCGGTCATCACCGTCGTCGACCTGGACCTGCGCACGGTCGTCGCCAGCATCCCGGTCGGCAAGGAGCCCCACGGACTCGACTTCACCCCGGACGGCCAGCGCGCGTACGTCTCCTGCTCCGCCGACGATCAGGTCGACGTGATCGACACCGCGACGCGCCAGGTCGTGCATTCGATCGACATTCCGGCGCGCGAACCGCGCGGCCTCTTGTACCTCGACGGCTCGATCTACGTCGCGTCCCACTTGAGCGGCAACGCCTCGGCACCGATCAGCGCACCGGGCTCGAAGGGCGAGGGCGCAGCGATCGACATCGTCGACACGAACAACACGCCGGGCCTCACGCCGCTGCCCGACCGGGACCTCTTCCGCATCGCGATCACGGCGAGTCCGACCACCGACCACCTGGATCCGAGCTGGACCCGTTCGGGCGTCGGCACGATCCTGTTCAACCTGAACCGTGCGCACGGCGACGATCTCATGTGGGTCGCCAACCTCGATTCACTGAACGCTCAGTTCAAGGGCGAGGCCGCCTTCATCGAGGGCCAGGTCGTGCGCAACCGCCTCGCCTTGGTCAGCACCGACGGCGCCACGGCCCACACCCAGATCGATCTGGACGCGTTGATCCCCGACGCGAACGCGCGCTGCGCTCCGCCCACGGGCGTGGCCATGAACGCCACCGGAACGCGCGCCTACGTCTGCGGGTACGGCTCCAGCAACGTCACCGTGCTGGGCATCGATGGCGCCACGACGACCTGGATCGGCGAGATCCAGATCGTCCAGAACCGCAGCAACCCCAGCGTCAGCTTGACCGACGGCCAGAACGGCGCAGGTCCGCGCACCTGCGTGGTCAGTCCGAACGGCGCACACCTGGCCGTCCTGAACTCGGGTGAGAGTTCGTTCTCCCTGATCCCGCTCCGCAACTTGCCGCCCGCGACCGGCTGGACCTGGGACGCGCCCCCCGCCAAGGCCACAGGCTGGGACCCGCTGCCCAAGGAGATCGTCCAGGGCCGCCTCGACTTCTCGCGCACGCGCAACTCCAAGTCCGGCACGTCGTCCTGTGCGTCCTGCCACATCGGAGGCCACACCGACATGCTGGCGTGGGACCTGGGCACCTTCCTGGACCACGAGGGCACTCCGCGTGCCAGCGTCGGTCATGCGCTCGACAACAAGGGGCCGCTGATGACGCAGACGGCGCGCAGCCTGCGCGAGGTCGGACCCTGGCACTGGCGCGGCGAGAAGCGCTCCCTCTTCGAGTTCGACAACACGTTCATCGGACTGCTCGAACGGGAGGTCGACGGCAAGCCGGAGGCCCTGGGCATCCAGTTCAACTACACCGCGCGCTACCTGGATTCCTTGGCCTGGCCTGCGAACCCCCATCAGAACGCGGATCGCTCCTTGTCGCCCAACCAGGTCGAAGGTCGCGACCTGTTCCACAACCTGCCCGTGCTCGGTGCGATGGCGTGCGTGGACTGCCACGCGCTGCCGCTCGGAACCTCGGGCGAGGTCGTCTCGCACGGCTTGGGCGGACAAGCTCCGACCACCGTCGTACCTCCCTTGCGCGGCGTCTCCGAGAAGGCCCTCTCTCCGGAGTTCGTGGTCGGCGGCGACGTCGGCACGCGCAACGAACTCGGCTACGGCTTGGGGCACACCGGCTCCTTCACGTCGATCGAGGATCACATCCTGCAGTTGCTTCCGGACGGCACGCAACGGCTCACGATCACGCCCGCGCAAGCCAGCAAGATCGCCGACTTCCTGGGGGTCCTCGACACCGGGATCGCGCCCGCGGCCGCAACGCAGTTGACGCTGGACGCCAGCAACAACACGGGTCGTGCCCGGGACGACTTCGCCTACGTGATCGCCCAGGCCGACGCCGGTCACTGCGACGTGATCCTGAACTACGGGCCGATCCGCTTCGCGGGCCGGGACGTCTGGCCCGGTGGGGCGTACGACCCCGTGACGGCCACGTTCCGGATGAGTTCCTCGGCCATGCCGAACATGACGATCGCGGACGTGGTCGCCCTTGCGGTGAGCGGCACGCCGATCACGATCCAGGGCACGCCGCTCTGGAAGGGGAACCCGCGCGGCATCGATCGCGACAACGACGAGGTCCTCGACCTCGATGAACTGATCCTCGGTACGGACCCCGAGGCCGCCGACTCCGATCGCGACGGTCAGCCCGACGGCTACGAGATCCAAGGCGGTTCGGACCCGCTGGTGCGGCGCATCAAGATCCGCGACCGGGTCGCCCCGCAGTTGGTCGGCAACATCCAGGTGATGTACGTCACCCAGACGGCCGTGAAGCTCGAGTTCTACACCGACGAGCCGACGCTCATCGGCGCCGGCTTCGATGGCAACACGCCCCAGCTGCGCGCTCCGATCTGGCCGGTCTACGGGCAGAAGTTCTCGATCATCGTGAACCAGCTGACGCCGGGCACGACCCACACGATCAACCTCATCCTGCGCGACCCTTCGGGCAACGTGCAATTCATCGACAAGCTGGTCACGACGCCCGACCGCGTCCTGCCGGCGCCGGTCCACGTCGAATCCGGAGCGATCACGGTCTCGGGCCCGACCCGGAATCGAATCGCGTCGATCGAGGTCAAGCTGATGGACAGCGACGGCTCCCCCGCGCCCCAGGGCTACTCGGTCCGCGGTCGCCTGTACCACGTCGGACCCGGCGGGATCCAGACCATCTCGGAGACGCTGCAGACGTGGCTGGTCCAGACGACGGGGCAGGCCTACTTCACGGCCTTCCTGCCTCCCACGATCGGTCCCGGGGACGGGGCCTTCGTGTTCGTGGTCGACCACATCGACGAGCTGCCCGGTCAACCGGTCTACGTCATCGCCGAGAACCAGCAAGGGCCGATCTGGCAGCCCTTCTGATCGCCCACGGCTCGTCACGCGGACGCCCTTCGGTTCGCGCAACCCCGAAACGGTCCCTCGATGCTCCCAAGGCAGAGAGGGACCGTGCGCTTTGCTAGGCTGCGCGTTCGCCCGGGAATGCACGTCGGATCCCGAACCGGGTGAGACCTTCCCGTGCGTGCCGACTAGAGCCGCCAGCATGTCCCAAGCCTTCCCCACGACGCCCTCGCGCGGTCCCCAGCGGACCCTTCTCCTCAGTCTCCTCGCCTGCGCCGGCGCCCTGGTCGGCTGCGGGCCTGAGCCCGATCTCGTGATCTACGTCGCGCTCGATCAGGTGTTCTCGGAGGAGCTCGTCAACGACTTCGAGGCCGAGACCGGCCTGAACGTGCGCGCCGAGTACGACCTCGAGGCCCAGAAGACGGTTGGACTGGTCGGTCGCATCATCGAGGAGGCCAAGGGCGGCACGCGCTGCGACGTCTTCTGGAACAACGAGATCGCCCAGACGGTCCACCTGCAACACCTCGGGTTGCTGCAGCCCTACGACTCCCCCAGCGCGGCAGACATCCCCGCTGAGTTCCGGGATCCCGAGTTCCTGTGGACGGGCTTCGCCGCCCGCGCACGCGTCCTGATCGTCAACACGAACCTGGTCCAGGACCCGGGGAAGATCCGCGGGATGTGGGACCTCCACGATCCGGCTTGGCACGGAGTCTGCACGGTCGCGCGACCGCTGACCGGCACGACCCTGACGCACGCTGCCGCGATGTACGAGACGTTCGGCGAGGAGGAGGCCGACCGCTACTGGCGCTTCATCGCCGAACACCAGAGCGAGAGCCCTCCCGCCGTCAACGTCGCTCGCTCCAATGGCCAGGTCATGACCTTGGTCGCGGACGGGCAGCTCGCCTGGGGTTGGACCGACACGGACGACTTCAACGTCGCTCGCTTGAACAGCAAGCCGGTCATGGCGATCTACCCGGATCAAATGGAGGGCCCGAACGGCGAGCCGCCCCTGGGCACGCTGTTGATCCCGAACACGGTCTGCATGATCCAGGACGCGCCGCACCCCGACAACGCCAAGCGCTTCATCGATTGGGTCTTGCGCAAGGAGGTCGAGGACCGACTCGCCCACGAACGCTCTGCGCAGATTCCCGTGCGCGCCTCGGTCGACCGTCCGCCCCACGTCCGCAACGACATTCACGTCCTGAAGGTCGACTACGACGCCGTGGGTCGGAACATGGCGGCGCACACCGACCACCTGCGGAAGATGTTCCTCGGAGAGTGACGTGAGTCGCAGGCTTCTGATCCCGGCCCTCGTGGTCCTGATCGTCGCGGGCCTCGCGCCCCTGGCGGTCATGGGCATGCGGGTCGTGTTCGAACCCAGCGCGTTTCAGACGTTGACCGAGCCGGGAACGTTGAGCCTGCTCGGCCGCACGGTCAAGCTGGGGCTCGGCGCCGCGGGCATCGGGGTCCTCCTGGGCGTTCCGTACGGATGGCTCACGGCTCGCACCGACCTTCCCGGCGCGGGCGTGCTGCGCGGCATGGGGCTCCTGCCGTTCCTGATGCCCCCGCTGTTCCTGGGCCTGACCTGGGTCGCCCTGATCAACGAGTGGCTCGTGGATCACGAGTGGCTCTCGATCGTTCAAGGCGCGCCGCTGACGATCATGCTGATGGGCCTGTCGTTCTTCCCGCTCGTCGCGCTGTTCACGGCACGCGCGGCGGAGAGCATCGATGCCGGTCAGGAGGAAGCCGCCTTGCTGGCCGGTGGCAAGCGCGCCGTTCTGGCGATGGAGTTGCCCTTGGTGCTGCCCTCGATCGCGGCGGGCGCCTGCTTCGCCTTCGTCTTCGCCATCCACGACTTCGCCTTGCCGGACTACGTGTCCTCCAAGGGCCCCAAGTTCAACGTCTTCGCCGACCAGGCCTTCGCCTCGTGGCGGATCGACAAGAACGCAGCGCGCGCCGTCGCCAGTTCGACGCCGCTGGTGGCCCTGACGTTGATCGCCCTGATCCCCGCGTTGCTCCTGCGCCGCCGCGGAGCGCGCAGCACGATGAGCTCCAACTTCCGAGCGCCCGACCGGTTGCGATTGGGCAAGTGGCGCTGGGCGGGACTGCTCTTCTGCTTGTTCGCGTTCACCATGGGCGCCGGCGTTCCGCTGGCGCGCTTGGTCTGGAACGCGGGCGGTGGCCAGGTCGCCTGGTCCTTCGGCCACCTCCAGGAATCGTTCACGCGCGCCCTCACCTTGGCGCGGGAAGCGCTGATCAACAGCGTGTCGTACGCCGCCGTCGCAGCGACCCTCGCCGTCCCGTTGGCACTGATCCTGGGACACTGCATCGCGCGCGCGCGCCGTGGCTGGCTGCTCCTGGTCGCGGTCGTCGTTCCGATCTCGGTGCCCGCGATCCTGTACGGCATCGGGACGATCTCGCTGTGGAACCACAGCGGCGTGCTGGTCGTGTCCGGCAAGGACCTGCTGATGCGGTTCTACGCCAGCGGCGGCATCGTCGTGCTGATCCTGATCGGCCGCTATCTCACGTTCCCCACGCTCGTCTGTGAACACGCGGTGTCGAACGTCGACCCCCAGCTCGAGGAGAGCAGCCTGCTCGCCGGTGCCGGACCGATCACGCGCCTGTTCCGCGTCGTGGCGCCCGCCATCAAGCCCTCCCTGGTCGGCAGCTGGGTCCTGATGTTCGTGCTCACCATGCGCGAGCTCGACGCAGCCGTTCTGGTGCCCGCGGCCAACAACACCGTGATGTACCGCATCTTCAACATGGCCCACTTCGGCCGTGTGGATTCCGTCGCCGCACTCGCCCTGATCTCCCTCTTCGTCGTCGTGCTACCGGGCCTCTTGTGGTCCCTGTTCGTCGGCCGCAAACTCGAGGTCCTCCCGTGACCGAACTCGCAATTCAAGTCCGCGGCCTCCGGGTGCGCGCCGGCAAGAAGACCATTCTGGGTCCTGTGCAACTCGACGTGCTGCGCGGCGAGCACCTGTTGATGGTCGGACCTTCGGGTTGCGGCAAGACCACCTTGCTGCGGGCCATTGCCGGGTTCGGGAACATCAGCGAGGGCACGATCTCCATGTTCGGCAAGCCCGTCCAGGACGGCGCCAAACAGGTCGTCGCGCCGCAACATCGGGGCGTCGGCCTGCTGTTCCAGGGTGGTGCATTGTGGCCGCACATGACCGTGGCCAAGACGCTGCGCTTCGTGCTGAAGCGCGCGGGAGTCGGCTACGGCGAGCGCAAGCGCCGCGTGGGCGAGCTGCTGGACCTCGTCGACCTCGCCGGCTTCGAGAAGCGGCGCGTCCCCGGACTCTCCGGCGGAGAAGCCCAACGCGTCGCCCTGGCACGCGCACTCGCCCAGAACCCGCGCATCCTGCTGCTCGACGAACCGTTGGGCCCGCTCGACAAGGACCTCCGCCGCGGTCTGCTGGTCAAGTTGGGCGAACTGCAAGCGAACCTCGGGCTGACCGTGCTGCACGTCACGCATGACCCCGACGAGGCCGCCTCGATCGCCACGCGAACGATCCGGTTGGCCCATGGTCGCATCGCGGACAGCGGCAGCCTCCAGCCCTCCGCGGAAGCGCCGCTCGAGACCCCGTTCACGCCGGAGGTCCCTGAAGACGGACCTGATGACGACCCCAACTTCGATTCGGGCGAGACCCTGCCCGTAGACCCCGCGGGAGGTCCGCTCGCATGAGGTACATCGCTGGAATCCTCGTCCTGGCGGTCGCCGTCTGGTTGAGCTTGACCGTCGCCGGGCCGACCGAAGGCGACCTCACGACGACCGGCGGCGGGCGCCAATGGACCTCGTCCGCCCAGTGTGCGGAGTGCCACCAGCAGATCTACGACGAGTGGAAGGACTCCTGGCACGCCAAGTCGTGGATCGACGAGGACGTGCGCGTGCAGTCGATGGACTTCTCCAACAAGGACTGCATCGATTGCCACGCACCCCAACCCGTCTTCATCAGCGGACTCTACAAGCGCGTGCTGCCGCGCTCGTCACGCCGGGAAGAGGGCGTCGACTGCTTGTCCTGTCACCTGCTCCCGAACGGCGGCATGGCGGCGACCGTGACCGTTCCTGGCGCGCCGTGCAACCCGATCGCCACGATCGATCTCCAACGCGTCGACTTCTGCGCCACCTGTCACGACCAGCACAAGACGGTGCGCCAGTGGCGCGCGTCCGAGTGGCCCGACAAGAACGAGGACTGCATCAGCTGTCACATGCCGTTCCGTGAGGGCAATCCTTCGCTCGGCCGTGTCCACGCCATGGTCGGCGGGCACGACATCGAACTCGTGAAGTCGGCGGTCGAACTGCGCGGCACGCGCGACGCCGACGGAGGCGTGACGGTCGAGATCGAGAACATCGGAGCAGGCCACGCCTTCCCCACCGACGAGCGCTCGCGCGCCGCCGACCTCTTCTGGCGCCCCGCCGCGGGTGCGCACGTGAAGGGCGGTTGGACCCACCTGTACCGCATCCGCGATCCCTATCGGTCCGAACCGGACATCCTCCCCACGTTGCTGCACGCGCGGCCGCACGAGGATTCGCTGAATACGATGCACATCGACACCGGACCCGAGTCCGCGGGCGCCGTCGAGGTCGCGCTCTTCTACAAGCTGACGCCGTACTACCGGGATCCCATCACGGGCGATGCGCGGCACACCGAGACCGTGGACGACCCCGAGTCCGACGCCCAGTTGGTGCACCTCATCACGGTGGAGCCTTGAAGTCCTCGGTCGCCACGCTGGCTCTCGTCTCGGTGCTCGGCCTGACTGCGCTGAGCGTCCCGGGCTGCAAGGACGCTGCACAGGCCGAACCCTTTCGCGACATCACCCTCGAACGCATCGCGCAGTTCGGCCCAGCGGCGGACCTGCCCGAGCCGCCCGAGGTCGACGCCGAGACGACGCGCGCCGTCCGTGACCTCGCCGCGACCCGCGCGCAGGCCACGGGCGATCTGCGCAAAGCGCCCCTCGTAGAGATCGCAGGATTCGGCGATCGTGCTGCGGCGCCGCTGACCGGTCTGGCCGCGGACGTCGAAGCCGATGAGGCGGAGCGCCTCGCGGCGTGTGAACTGTTGGGTGTGATCGGAACGCCCGTCGCCGCGGCGCGCTTGATCCACCTGGTCGACCAACTCCCGGAAGCCTGGCTGCGCCGCCGCGCCATCTTGGACCTGGGGCTCACGAATCAGGATCGCTGCGTTCCGGAACTCGTCGGGCGGTTGCGGTACGAGAAGGACGCCGAGTGCGTCGTGTGGACCGCCGTGGCCCTCGCACGCTTCTCGAACTACAGCGCCCTGCAGACGGTGCAGGACATGGCCAAGAACGGCGGGCCCCTCGCCACGATCGCTGCCACGCAACTGGAAGCCATCGAGGCCGAGCTGGGTCGCAGCACGGACGAGATCATCGAACTTTGGAACGGCCCCCCCAACCAGGGCCTTCGCGTCCATGAGCCCTCGGACGCGCTGCGCGGAGCCCTGTGGCGCCTCGTCCCGGACTTCTCGGGCGAGACGTTCCAGCTGCGCCCCGTCGACGACAGTCGCTTCACGCTCAGTCGCCTGGGTCCCTGGGCCGCCCGCGAGATCGCAGCAGCGCTGAACGACACCGATCCGTACATTCGCCTGCACGGCAGCCAGGTGCTCGAGCGCATGGGCCAGCGCGCGTCGGAAGCCGCCCCGGCCCTGCTCGCCATTCTGGCCGATCCCATCGCCGGTCCCGCCGCGGCCGAAGCGCTGGGTCGTGTCGGCGACCCTTCGGTCGAGAGCGGCCTGATCGAGGCCGCACAGCCCACGCAGTCCTTCGAGCTGCGCAACGCGGCCACGCGCGCGTTGGGACGCCTCGGTCTGCCGAGCTCCCTGCCCACGCTCGTCGAGGTGTACGACGAGGCGGTGACCAAGAACCTGCCCGGACTGCGCATGACCGCCGCGACCGCGCGCGTCCTGCTGCACGACGGGGACGCGGTCGCGCGCTATCTCGTCGAACGGCTCGACGGCCAGCTCGACGCCACCGAAGCCGAGGTCGCGCTCGCCACCTGGCTCACGCAAGGCGCCACCCAAGGGAAGACGGCCTTCCAGGCTGCCTTGGGCGCATGGAACGTCCTGGCTCCGAGGCCGGGTGAGATCCCGGACACGGCCAAGGCCCGGGACCGACGCGATCGTCGCGCGCAGTTGATGCGCGGACGCATCGACGCACTGTTGGACTAGGAGCCGGGGGTGCCGCGTCCGAGATTCATCGGAACAGGATGAACAACACCACGGCGAGCCAGGCGAGCCCGTTGAGCGCGAACGTCACATCGCCGCCGAGCAGCACTTTGGAGGGACTGCCGCCGCCCTCCTGCTTCTGCACCAGCAGCAGGTAGCGGAACAGGCCGAACACCACGAAGGGAACGGTCCAGACCAGGTCGTCACCCAGCCGCGCCACCGTATCCCTGTCCACGGTGTACATCGTGTAGTTGAGGATCGCGCACGCCGCCAACACGACCGTCGTCTGGTCGAGAAAGGCAGGGGTGTACTCGAGCAGGATCTTGCGGTGCTCGCCCCGGTCGGACCCCAGCAGGTCGATCTCGGCCTTGCGCTTGCAGAGCGCCAGGAACAGCGCCAGGAAGAACGTGCACAGCATCAACCACTTGGACACCGGTGCGCCGGCCGCGAAGCCACCGGCGACCACGCGCAGCATGAACCCGGTCGCGATGCAGAACACGTCGACCAGAACGACGTGCTTGAGCTTCAGCGAGTACAGCAGGTTCAGGACCATGTAGGCAGCGAGCACCAACGCCACGTTCCCTTGATCGGTACTGGTGATCCAACCCAGCACCAGAGCGCCGACCGCGGCGGCGACGCACAGCGCGCTGGCGGCCTCGATCGAAACCGCGCCCGCGGCGATGGGGCGATGACGCTTGATCGGATGCTGGCGGTCCTGTTCGCGATCGAGGATGTCGTTCAGCAAGTAGATCGAGCTGGACGCCAGACAGAAACCGATCAGGGCGAGGGCGACGCGGCCGATCGTTCCCTGGTGCGCGGCGAAGCTGAAGTCCCCCAGCTGGAAGCGTTCGGCCAACCAGAACACAAGGGCTGCCAGGACGAAGACGTTCTTGACCCACTGGTGGGGTCGCATGGCCTTGAGGAGGGCGGGCATGGGCAGTCGTTCTGGTTGGGCAGGGCGCGCGAACAGCCGTAAGGATCGGGACCGCGCGTCTTGGGGGGGGCCGCCAAACTAGCGAACGGTGCCGCCAGTTTCGCGGGGTTTCCAGCGTACGAGGCGCGCCCGATGCGGAACGGGGGACCTACGCCGGTGCGTGGGTCCCCCGTCGTCCGAAACAGGAGTGAGCCGCTCGGCCCGTTCCAAGGGGCGATCAGTTCAGCGTCAGGACGCGCAGCGCCTCGATCGGTGAGTCGGGGCCGACGCGGATGAACTCGTCCTCTTCGGTGACGTTGCCCGCGTCCACCTCGTTCATGAACTCGATCGTCCGGGCCCCGAAGTTCCCGTAGAGCACGTTGGTCGAGGTCTTGTGGTTCGCCCCGCCGTCGTTGTCGTCCGCCACGAGGATGACGTTCGAGTCGAGGTTCTTCTTGCGCAGGGGATGGTTCTTGATGTCGCGGCCGGCGTAGGCCGAGTAGCCGCCGTCGATGCGATCGCGCTCGGCGTACCACTCCTCCATCGGAATGCCCTCGAGGGCGGGCGTCAGGTAGTTCGAGTCGATCGAGGGGCAGGACATCGTCTCGCTGTCCGCCTCGGACTGGTCCCACACCTTCTCGTAGACGAGCGCGCTGAAGAATCCGACGCCGCCGCGGCGGGGCCAGCGGTCGTACTGAGCCTGATAGGAGACCAGGCCCGTGCCGATCTTCTGCAGGTTGGCTCGGCAGGCGGTGACCCGTGCGCGCTCGATGGCAGCGGAGGCCTTGGGCAACAGGAAGGTCATCAGGATGCCGATGATCAGCATCACGGCCAACAGCTCGATGAGCGTGAAGCCGGCGCGGAGATTACGGCCCAGGGTGGATCCGAGGGAGGGGGCTGTTGCGTTGCGGGTTTGCATGGGTCTCTTCGGGGGAGGAGGACGACCACCCTACCCGAGGGGCCTTGGGGAGTCACGCAACGGGTTGCGTGCGCTGTTCTGGGGTGGGAATGCGAACGGCCGGGGCTCCTTGGGGAGCCCCGGCCGTTGCGGGGG
>TARA_R110002073_G_scaffold238553_1_pt1 | contig 29464 bp, 23 predicted proteins | sample TARA_R110002073 | Tara Oceans TARA_R110002073 (sample SAMEA4397174) | marine metagenome | biome: Polar Biome; feature: [DCM] deep chlorophyll maximum layer (ENVO:01000326); material: water (ENVO:00002006), including particulate matter (ENVO:01000060) such as... | depth 40 m | reverse complement strand
AAGCTACCCGAGCCAAATCAAACCCACCGATTCTGCTGACGAGGCTGCAAAACAAGAATCCGGCCCGTTGGTTTAGATGTCACTCTCCGTGTTGGACCGATTGAGAGCAAAGTGGTTCGTGCAACGTGTCGTACCGGCCGCGGTTGTCAGTGTTTATCGCCAACATATCGGCCAAGTTTGAAGCCGCTTGTTTCTGAGAGCGTTGGGTACGTCGCTCGGCATAGCGGGCCAAGCCGAAGAAGTGATGCTTGCCCGACGTTTTGGAACCCCATGCGGTCGACTGCTTTCAAGGCTCGATGGTTGGAGCCTTCGGTGGTTAGCACCAGCGTTTGGATTCCATCGGTTTGCAACTGATCGGCCATTTGGCTCATGATTGCTGCGTAAAGGCGACGTCCTCGGTAGGCGGGCAAGACCAGCACTTGGAATACGAACGCAGTATCGTCGGAGAGTTGGATTGGCAGACCAGTTTCGGGCTTGCCGTCGTGGTTCATTTCACCGGGTATGTTTGCAAAGGCGACCCAAGCGAATCCGGCGAGTGAATCGGCTTGGAAGGCTGCAAAGCATTTGGCTGCGCCAGCGTCCAGCATTCCCAAGTCCCTCTCTGGGATCACGTAATCCAGCTCGGATGAATGTTCGCGTAGACGCTTGGATGAACACGAAGAAATTTCGTATTCGCTTGGCGTCGGCGTTCGCGGCATCGTGTCGATCGGCGACTGATAGAAATGACAGACATTTGCGATCGCAAAACGCCGGAACACTCGATACGCCAACCAACGTATCGAGCGTGTGGATTGAGACTTCATGGTAGAACGTGCTCCTGCGCTAGTGGCAACAGCTTCCGCCGCCCGATGAGGGACGCTGCGACACTGAAGTGGGAGCGGTTGTGAACGAATCTGCTGCGGGCGGTTGATAGTTAGTGTCGAAATCAACCCTCGTGTCGTATTGAATGTTGGCGGCAGCTTGCTCGGCGTACTGCTGAGCGGTCATTGCCGGTACGTCTTTTCGATTGCCCAGCCAGGGCAGCGATTGGCATCCGGCGGATAGCGAGAGGGGCAAAACGAGCGCTGCGGTTGCGCAATATTTCCATAGCGATTTCATGACGACGTCCTTGTCGTAAGTTGAAAACAAAAAGGCAGGGACGGCGTGGTGACGTCATCACTTGCGTGAATCAGCCGCGACACCGCCCCCGCGTGAGTCAGATCGGAAGCGAGCAGGTCTCGCTCCCGAGTTGATTAACGAATCATTGGAGCGTCGACTCCTTGAGACTTCAGAACAGCCAACCACTTTCGCGGCTCGGCCGCAATCTTCTTCGCGCATCCAGGGCAACAGATGTAGATCGCTTTACCATCGGCGTTGACTTTGTATGGCCCACCCATCGCATCAAGCGGTTCGTCCATCACGGGACATTTCTTTTGGGCCGCGATGAAAGGTGCGTCGGCAGAAACGACCTTGAAGATGCCTTCCCGAACTTGCTCGGTACCTGCGGGAACGGACGCTTGATTACTGCTGCCGTAAACCATCGCCAAATACTTCGCTGGCTCGGCCTGAATCTTTTTGATGCATCCTTTGCAGCACAGATAGATCGGCTTGTCACCAACCATCACCTTGATCGGCGTACCCATGCCACCGAGAGGTTCATCCATGACGGGGCAGGTCTTCTGGGCCGCGATGGCTGCTGCGTCGGCTTGGGTTGAGGTCGAGACAGTGATCTTTGCCGTCGTCGTGGCAGCAGGCTGGGCACTGGCTTGCGTGCCGTTGCCATAAACCATCGCCAAATACTTCGCTGGCTCGGCCTGAATCTTCTTGATGCATCCCTTGCAGCACAGATAGATCGGCTTGTCACCAACCATCACCTTGATCGGCGTACCCATGCCGCCGAGCGGTTCGTCCATGACGGGACAAACTTTCTGGGCGGCAATGGCTGCTGCATCGGATTGGGTCGCTGTGGTGACCGTGATCTGCGGGCGACCGGCAGCATACTTAGCCGGGTCCGACTTGACCGCGCCCACACAGCCCGCACAGCAAACGTAGAGCTTCTGTCCGTTGACATCGACTGCGACGGGATCACCCATGCTGCCGAGCGGCTTTCCGCTGACGGGGCAGATTTTTTGTCGTGCGATCGCCGCGGCTGCCAGTTGTTGCTCGCTGGCCGGAACGGTTGCGACTTCGTTGAAAGAGATTGTGCTGGCCGCAATACCGACCAATTGCACATCGACGTCAACCTGTCGACCAGCGATTTGCGACAAGTTCACAGGAGCAGTCAACGCTCCTTTGCCATCGGGCAACAAGTCGTAGCGATAACGTTTCGCATTGTCTTCGACTCGTACTGAAACGGCACCGCGTCCCCGGTCAACTGTTACCGGCTGACCAGCGCGGTCGTAGACGAACATTTTCAGCCCGCCTTGTGAAACAATCGTTTCGATTTGCAGGTTGCCGGTTTGTTTCAAACTGCCGCCATGCGGCCCTGCTTGCGTCGCTTCGCGAGCCTGCGTCATGCCGGGCATCGCGTGGTTGTGAGCAGCGTGATTGTGCTGCGATTGGATCGTCTGCCCAAATACGCTCGATGCGGACATCGCGAGTGAGAAAACGGTGATGATAAGTGTTCGCTTCATAAGTGAACTCCGTTGTTAAAGTTTCGGGACTCCATCCGTTGGGTCCGTCGATCTTGGTGAGGTTGGTTGATTGGATGCCTGAGTCGTGAATTCCTTCACGGGCTAACGGAAAAATCAGGTGGGAGTTGGGAGTGAAGGCGAAGGTAGCCACCGAGGATCTCCTTCACTCCTCTCTCCCACCTCCACTGCATCATCAAAAAGCTCGTCTTGAAATCCGAAACGCATTTTCAATTCGAGATAGCCGCAATAGAGCGTCGGCACAATGAACGACGTGAACGGTTCGGCCAGCATGCCGCCGAACACGGGAATCGCCATGGCTCGAGCAACGTCAGCGCCGCGGCCTGTCGCGATTAACACCGGAATCAACGCGGCAAGCGTCGTGACCGTCGTCATCATGCAAGGTCGAATACGTTTCAGTCCGGCTTCGTAGACCGTGTTGCGAATGTCGTCGACTGTTTCGACTTTGCGTTTCTTCAACAGTTGGTGAATGTAAGTCGCCATCACCACGCCATCGTCGACGGCCAATCCGAACAACGCGATGAAGCCAACCCACACCGCTGTATTCAGTTCCACGCCCATCGTGGCAACCGCAATCATGCCGCCAGCGAACGCGACCGGGATGCCCGAGAACACCGCCAGCGAAATCGAGAAGTTTCGGAACTCCATGTAGATCAATAGCAAGTTGATGCCGATGACCAACGGAATGATCCACATCAAACGCTGGTTGGCTTCGATCTGATTTCGGAAGCTACCGACGGCTTCAAGCGAATAGCCGGCAGGAAGCGACAACCGATTCGGATCAGACGGCGGCAGCGACTGAGCTTCGCGGAGTTGTTCTTCGATCGCGGAGACCGATTCCAAATCGCCCTTGCTGCCGTTGGTCATGAACGAAACGTGAGCGACGAGTCGACCGTTTTCGCTGTTGATTGCACCCGGCCCCCAAGTCGTTTCCAACGTTGCAAGTTCTTCGAGCGGAACGACGGCCCCCGAATGTGTGACGACGGGCAAGCGTTTTAGCCCGTCAATCTGTTCGCGGAGGTCGCGGTTGTATCGGAGCCGCACTGGATAGCGCTCACGGCCTTCAACGGTCTTGATCAAGTTCATTCCGCCCAGTGCGGTCTCGATGACTTGGTTCACCATCGATGAACTCATTCCGTATCGCGATGCCGCCTCACGGTCGACGGTGAACTCGACGTAGGGTTTGCCAAGCACTATATCGGGATTAACGGTGCCGGCGTTGATCAGTGGCGACTTCTTCAGTTCAGCGGAGACATTCATGGCCGCGTCAGCCAACTCGTCGAGTTCGTTGCCGTAAACTCGAATGGCCATCGGTGCTTTGATGCCAGACTGCAGCATCACGACTCGGCCCTCGATCGGTTGTAGCGCCGAAGCGGGCGTGACACCGGGCAACGTGGCGACTCGGTTGATTTCGTCCCACACGTCGCGAGCCGTGACGCCTTCTCGCCATTCGCTTTCGGGCTTGAGCATCACATAGGTTTCGACCATCGCGGCCGGAGCGGGGTCGAGCGCCGACTCCACACGACCGATCTTGCCCAGCACGTCTCTGACTTCAGGAATTTGGCCGATCAAAACATCTTGCGTCTGCAACACTTGCATCGCTTGCGAGAAACTGGCTGCCGGGTACAGCGTGGGCATGTAGAACCAACTCCCTTCGTCGAGCGCGATCCAATCGTCGCTTTGCAAACCCGTGAAGATGTGCTTGGCATCGACGTAGCCGGGAAAGTCATTCAGATCGGCACCGAATACGTTCGCGACCTTTTCGACCGGACGCAGCACGGTCGGCATCCCGATGTAGGCTCCCACGCCAATGATCAATAGCACCAACGGAAACGAAAGTGCGAACGCCTTGTGATTGAGTGCGTGTCGCAAACGGGCTGCGTAGATCCAACGAACGAAACGGCTGGACGGGATTTCTTCAATCGGCCGGATTCGTTCTCGCAGCAACTGCCAACCGGCAACGAATCCGATCACGGCGGCAACGGCGGTCACAATCCAGGTTTCCAAACCGAAGTGTCCGGCCAGTCGCGAACCCCAAAGGAAATGCGATGCCGCGCCGAGAAGTCCGGCCAGCGAAATACCAGCGAGCAGGGCGGCACTCTTGCGACGCACGTTGCTTCGCAGCATCAATCGACAGAGGGCAGGAACGATCGTGACCGCCGTGATCATCGCCGCAGCGATTGCGAAGGTCTTGGTGTAGGCCAGCGGAGAAAACAGCTTGTAGTCGCGTCCGGTCAGAAAGAAGACTGGCAAGAAACTGACAATGGTTGTCGCCACGGCGGTCACGACGGCCGGGGCGACTTCGACGGTTGCTTCGTAGACGACCGCCGCGCGAGTGCGGGAGTCTGGCAGGGAGAGAGTCTGGGAGTCTTTAGGCGCAACTTCTCCCTGATTCCCCTTCTGCCCATCTCCCAGACTTCTACCCTCCCACTCTGCCAAATGCTGGTAGATGTTCTCCGACACAATGATCGCCATGTCGACCATCGTGCCGATCGCGATCGCGATTCCGGCTAGCGACATGATGTTCGCTCCGACGCCGACGAACCGCATCGCGATGAACGACATCAGCACGGCTGCCGGCAAACAGATCGCCACAACGAAACTGCTGCGGATGTGCAATAGAAACAAGAGGATGATGATCGCAGTAATGATGATCTCGTCACGTAACGCATGCGTCAGCGTCGCCATCGTCTCGTCGATCAGTCCGCTGCGATCGTAGACGCCGTGGATGGTCACTCCTTGCAGCGATGGTGTGATCGCGGCAATCTTTTCTTTCACCCGGTCGATGACGACTCGCGGGTTTTCGCCGTATCGCATTACCACCACGCCGCCGACCGCTTCGGCTCCGTTGTAGTCCAATGCGCCGCGGCGAAAGTCCGGTCCGATCTGCACGCTGCCAATGTCGCGAACACGAACCGGCACGCCGGCACGTTGCATGATGACAGTGTCCTCGATGTCCTCGACCGCCTTGTCTTTGTCGCCATCGCTGCCGAGGAAGCCTTTGCTGCGGACGATGAACTCCATGCCCGTCGTTTCGACGGTCTTGGCACCGACGTCCTTGTTCGAGCCCTTGATCGCCATCGCCAGTTTGTCGAGTGACACGTCGTGAAAGCGAAGCTTGTCGGGGTCGACTTCGATTTGGTATTGGCGAACGTAACCGCCGATCGACGCGACCTCGCTGACCCCTTCGACCGCCTGCAACTCGTACTTCACAACGAAGTCTTGCAGACTGCGAAGTTCGGCCAGCCCCATACCTTCCTCGGGTGGCTGAAGCGTGTAGTAGTAAACCTGCCCCAATCCGGTGGCGTCTGGTCCAAGTTGCGGGACGACGCCATCGGGCAACTGCGAGGCCGCACTTCCGAGTTGCTCAGAAACTCGACTGCGTGCCCAATAGAAGTCAATTTCGTCCTTGAACGTGACCTGGACAAAGCTGTAGCCGAACATGCTCTTGCCACGCACTGATTCCGCACCGGGAACAGCGAGCAACGAAACGCTCAGCGGATAGGTTACTTGGTCTTCGATGTCCTTTGGCGATCGCCCCGGCCAAGGCGTCAAAACGATAACTTGGTTCTCGCCGATGTTAGGAATCGCATCGATCGGAATCGACTTAAAACTGACCCAACCGGCGACGCTTAGACCAATGGTCAGCAAGACGACCAGCCAAGGCTCTTTGACACAAAAGCGAATGATTAAATTAAGCATGGTTCGTCTCCTTACTGCACCGTGCGAGCGATCGTGGGAATTTCGCTAACCGGCATCGCCATGTCACGAACGACTTCACCGCACGTCAGCATCTCACTGCCCCAATACGGGTTCTGCAAATCGCCGCCGGGCTGCATCCAGTCACCACCGCCTCCGGGAACCATCGGGCAGTAATAGTGCGTTAACTTCACTGCCGTCTTCGGCCCGCGAGCCACCGTGGCCGCCCGCAACATCGCGTGACTGACGCCGCGATACGCTTCGCGTGCCGTTTCCAACGAACCGTCCATGCGGGACGCCGCGCGGCGAGCGGTCGCGAACCGGCGTTGAGCTTCGTCGGGAACACTGGTCGACATTTCCAACTCACGGAGCCCTTCGATCAGCGTGTTCAGTGCGACGGGCGGAGGCGTTTGGTCCGCCGCCATCGCACATTGGATTTCAAAGTAGGCGTCGTAGGTTCGATCGAGCGTCTTGCCCGCGTTGCTGGCCAGCATGACGGGTCTTGTCTCTGGAAGCTCTAGTGGTCCCGGTGAATAGCTCGGTGCCTTCTTTGGGTCCATCAACGATGGGTTTCCGGCGAGCTGCATTTGCGAGTCGATCAAGAAATTGCCGCCCGTCGCGACCGTTTCGCCAGCCGCCAGCCCTTCGACGATTACCGCTTCTTGCCGATTCATCGGTCCAACGGTCACTCGGCGAATCTCGAAACGCCCCGGTTCGGTTTCGACATAAATTACGCTGTTTTCACCCGCCAGCAACACCGCGTCACGTGGAACGGTCACAACTTGCTGCATCGGCAAAGGTTCTGATGCGAACCCGAGTTGCGACGTTGGCACCAAATCCATGTCACAAAGCGGACACTTACCGCGTTCGTCGCGGATGACTTGCGGGTGCATCGGGCTGATGTATTTGTTCGCCAGTGCTGGGTCATAAACTTGGTCCATTGGGATCGCTGGCACAGTCACCCGAGCAGTGGCGTAGTCGCCCGGTCGCAGTTTGCCGTCGAAGTTCATGATTTCGACACGGACGCGTACCGTTCGGGTCTTCGGGTTCACTGTCGGGTCAATGAAAGCGACGCGGCCCGTGAATACTTCGCCCGGCACCGACTGAATTTCCGCTTCCACTTGTTGACCAAACCGAACAGCCGATGCGTCGTCGGGGAACAGGTCCAGCATCAGCCACACACTGCTCAGGTCGGCGACGCGGTAAAGCTTGTGTCCCGTTTTCACGTAGTCTCCTTCAACGGCTGACTTCTCGATCACCGTTCCGCTTTGCGGTGACTTGATGCGGATGCGTGACATCGGTTTGCCGGACTTGGCAAGCTGGTCGATCTGCGACTGCGTCATCCCCAGCTCCGCCAGATTTTCGCGAGCCATCTCGTTCAGATCACCGCTGTCGATTTGGAACCGACCGATCTTGCCGCCGCTGTTCATGCTGGTGATGAATTCGGTTTGAGCGGTGTAGAGCTGCGGGCTGTAGATCAATGCCAGATCGTCGCCTTCCTTGACCTTCACTCCGGCATAGTTCGCGTACATCTTTTCCAAGCGGCCGTCGATGTAGGCACTGATAGTCGATAGTTGGCTTTCGTCGTAGTCGATCGAGCCGATCGTGCGAATGGTGCGATTGACTTCACCCATCTTTGACATCGCGGTTCGAATGCCGACCAATCGTCGCGCCGATGATTCAATCGTGACCGAGATGCCGTCGCCGCCTCCACCTCCAGTTGCTTCAACCAGTTCCATCGCACACACGGGACACCGTCCGGGTTCCGTCGACGGTGGCGTACACATCATTGGACAGATGTATCGCTTGTCTTCGCCACCGCCGGATTCTGCAACGGATTCGCCTTGGCCCCCGGAAAAGCCATCCGCAGTCAGCCACTTCGTTCGCTGTGCGACACCGAGCAGAAAAAATACGAGTCCGACTACGACGACGACCGTTGATGCTTGCACAGCAGTGCGCACCAGCCACCGCGTCCCGCTCTGAGAAGTAAGGGCTTCAGGAGTCGGGAGTTGGGAGTCGAGAGATGATTCGATGGCAGATGCACTGACATTACTCTCCTTCTCTCCCACCTCCTCCACTCCGTCACTTTTTCGTTTTTCGTTTTCACTCATGACTGAACTCGCGATAATTGCCGTCGCGAAAACGCGGTCGGCAAACTGAATGGTGGCGCGATCTAATCGCGTAGGAAATGCATCAGGGAAGTCTTCACACGGAACGAGCGCGCAGCATCATTCGCATGAAAGCCAACTTGAAATCGAAGAGTTGCAAGCGCGCAACTCTCCTGTCGAAGACGGTGTCAAATCCGCCAGATGCAAAGAAACCGCTGAGCGAAATGCGGTGAGTGATCGTCGGTCGGCAAACGCGACGAGAAGACCTTCGGACGAATCGTCATGCCAATTTGCGTCACGATGTGATCCAAATAAGCGATCACAACCAAGTCACGATTTTGCGGCACGGCCCCGCGGTTGGGCGACGGGGCAAAGGGAACCGAGTGGACTCCACACATGCACGACGACAACGCAGCGTCGCCGTCAACCGTACGATTGTCCACACTTGATGGCGCGGGAACGACATCCGAGATTTCGCCGAATAAGTCGTCGCGTTCCGGCGTGGCCTTTGCCATCTTCCTGCAGCAACTACTGATGTCGGCGGAGGCACCGCTGCAGCAACCGCAAAGCTCGCCGTCGGCATCGACTTCGCAATTATTGCAAGCATGGCAGACGGTCTCGCCCTGACAGCAGGTGCCATCTGCCCCACCTTGAGCACACGTCCCCCTCGCAGCCGCAAACGCCATCGGCTGAATCACCATTGCAGCGATCAGACAAAGATTAACGGCGGTGCGAATTAGGGGGAAGTTGTTCACTATGGCCTTCCGAAATAGATACCCATGCCCGGTATGTGAACTGTATCGGAAATCTGGCCGAAAAGTTCAATAGGAATCACCCGGTTAGGCAAACTTTGACTTCTTCAGTGTAACGGAACAGGACGGAAATGCCATGGATCGGCAATATTGGACACCTGCTACGAAACAAACCAAGCGAATATTGCTTGGTGCACTGATCGCCGCCTCCATGTCCGGTTGTGCGACCCAAAGAGGCGTCCAAATTGCCTCGGACACCCAAAAAGCGACCTCATTCGTCGCCGCTGAAACAGTCTCAACGAACACGCGGCCGGAGGCAATTGCCTATCGATCTGTCGAAACGCCAGTGCAATTGGCTGGCTTCAACGATGGCATGGTCGTCGCCTCGCCCGCCGCGTTCACGCTGCCACAAGACAACGACGGTGAGCTGGGATTGGACAGCGAAGAGGCAGATGTATCGAGCCGCAGCTTCAGCGACTTCCTGCAATTGGATCCACCTGAAGAAGATGGGGAGAGGGGGAGTCAGGGAGATGGGGAGAGCGATGAAGATGAAGTTCGAAACACCGACTCCCAGACTCCCCCTCTCCCAGACTCCCCCACTCCCAGCTCCCCCACCGCCCCAGTCGAGTTCTTCGTCAACGAAGCACTATCGCGGCACCCGAAAATCCTTGCCGCACGACAGCGAGTCGCCGCCGCATCAAACGTCATCCCGCAAGCCAAAGCACTTCCCGACCCAACGTTCAACAACACGTTCTGGCCGTTCCATGACAACGCGTTGCAAACCGCAGGCGGTCGTGTCGGAAATCAGATGTCGGTTAACCAGAAAGTCCCGTTTCCCGACAAGCTAAAAACGAAAGCCATCATTGCGAGTCGCGAAGTCCAGATCGCTCAAACCGAAGTCGACGGAATCGCTCGCGAAGTCACCGAGTCCGTACGACTGGCATACTACGAAGTCTGGTTTGCCACACGTGCGATCGCGATCATCGAGGAAACCAAAGACCTCGTCGCTGACTTGACTGACGTTGCCGAAGCCCGCTACCGCAGCGGTGGTTCGCAACAAGACGTGCTGCGCGCTCAGCTTGAAACCGATCGCCTCGACGAACAACTCATCACGCTTCGCAGACAAAAGCAAGTCGCCCAAGCCGACCTCGCAACGCTGCTGCAACAACCTGTTGACTTGCTTCCCGAAGCAACGGATGAACTCGGTATCACTGACACGCCCCAGCAAATTGAAGAATTGATCGCGTTGGCCGAACAATGCAATCCAAAACTGCGGGGTCTTGCGTGGGAAATTCAACGCGACCGCGACAAGGAACGCTTGGCGTGTTTGCAGCAGTATCCTGACTTCAATGTCGGCCTCAGCTGGGGATTGATCAGCGACGGTCACGATGTGATCAGTCCTGTCGCCAACGGGAACGACAACCTGAGCATCAGCTTTGGGACGACGCTGCCGATCTGGCGGGAAAAGATTAACGCCGGCATCCGCGAAGCCGCTCACCGACGCAGCAGCACCACCCGTCGCCTCGAAGCCGAACGCGACGAACTCTACGGAAAGATCCGTCGCCTGATCGTTCAAGCCGACGCATTGGCGGAACAACGCGATATCTATGAAAACCGCATCATTCCCCGCACCGAAGGCACACTTGAACTTTCGATCGCCGACTACCGTGGCAAACGCACGGACTTCTTCACGCTGATAGAAACCTACCGCGAGCTCTTAATGTTCGAGACCCAACTCGCCCGCATCGACGCCACACTGGCCGGTACGATCGCCCAGTTGGATCGCACGGTGGGTTGCCCTCAATAAGAAGCAGGGGTGTTGGGAGTGAAGAAGACGAGAGAACACAACTCCCCCCCTCCTTCACTCCCGACCCCCATCTATCAACCTCCGCAATTCACGCCGCGCCCGGTTTAACCTCGATCCGACGGTGCCTTCGGGGATGCTGAGTGTGGCGGCGATCTCTTGGTATGACAAACCGCCCTCTTCTTTGAGCGTGAAGATCGCTCGCAATTCCGGATCAAGCTGGTCGAGGGCGGATCGAACCATCGTGGCACGTTCGTCTTGTTCGACGTCGTCCGTTTGGTCGGCGGCGGGCTCGACCACCAACTCTTTCGTCCGCCGGTGTTTTTCGCGGCGTAGATGCTGCAGAGCTTCGTTGGTGGCCAGTCGATACAGCCACGTTTCAAACTTCGACTCGCCACTAAACTGATCGAGCTTCGTGAAGGCTCGGACGAACGTCTGTTGCGTCAAATCATCGGCATCCTGCTGACCGACCATCCGAACCATCAACCGAAAGACTCTATCTGAAGTCGCCTCGTAGACGTCGCGCATGGCGAAGCGATTCCCGCTTGCGGCCTGCTGAACCGTCCGCGGCGAGATGACAGAGTCATATTTATTCGAGTCGTTGTGCGTCTTCACGCTGATATCTTACCGATACCCCAAGGGGGTAACAGTCCATGCCGGTCTATGGCCATCCAAGCAGCCGATTTTCTGCCAGCGGCTGTCGACGAATAGGCTTCTGCCGTCGCAAAGATACCCTGGTACGGTACTTGCGTCAGGATGCTTGTGGACATCACAACAACAATGGAGAGCGAGTACTGATGGCGAACGACCAATCCGACGAACACAGTGGATATGAGGAAGACAGCTTGTCGTTGACCGGCTCGGTAGCGATGGGGACTGGCGTCATGATCGGTGCTGGAATTTTCGCGCTCACCGGCCAAGTCGCTCAGCAAGCCGGCGGGCTTTTCCCGTTGGCGTTCCTCGCCGCGGCCATCGTTGCCGGATTCAGTTCCTATTCCTACGTCAAGATGGCCCAGGAATATCCGTCGGCCGGCGGCATCGGGATGTTCCTGATGAAGGCTTACGGAAAGGGAACGGTCACTGCTGGCATGGCACTGTTGATGTACTTTTCGATGGTCATCAACGAAAGCCTGGTTGCTCGGACGTTCGGCACCTACACATTGCAACTAATGAACGTCAAAGACACGACGTTTTGGGTACCCGCTTTGGGTGTTGGCTTGTTGGTCGTCGTCTTTATCATCAACATCATGTCCACCAGTTTCATCGGTAAGTTCTCGATGGTGACTGCGGCGATCAAGATCGGAGGCATTCTAATTTTCGCCGGTGCCGGGTTGTACGTTTCAGGACTGTCCTTTGACGCGGTTGGGGTGACGCAGCGAACTTCATCGACCAGCTTTCTATCCGCGACGGCGCTGGCACTGTTGGCCTACAAAGGTTTCACCACGATTACCAACAGCGGATCGGAGATCAAAGAACCGAAAAAGAACATCGGACGTTCGATCATCTGGTCACTTTCGATCTGTTTGGTCGTCTACCTGCTCGTAGCGTTGGCCGTGTCCGGCAACCTGAGTGTCTCGCAGATCATCGAACACCGCGACTATGCCCTGTCGAAAGCATCGGAACCGGCGTTCGGTCAGTGGGGTCGCTATTTCATCGTCGGCCTGGCGATCATCGCTACGATTTCCGGGTTGCTGGCCAGCACATTTGCTGTATCGCGGATGCTGGCAATGTTGAGCGAGATGAAACTCGTTCCGCACAAACACTTCGGCGTGCCGGGGGACATCCAAAAGCACACGCTTGTTTACACCATCGTGATCGCCATCGCGCTGACCATCTTTTTTGACCTAGGTCGCATCGCATCGCTGGGAGCCATTTTTTACATCGTCATGGACATTGCGATTCATTGGGGCGTGCTGCGGCATTTGAAGGAAGATGTCAAAGCGAATACCGCCATCCTTGTCACTGCGATCGTTCTCGACGTGGTCATCCTCGCCGCGTCCCTTTGGATGAAAGCAACCAGTGACATGCTGGTGATCTGGGTCTCGTTGATCGGGTTTGTCGTCATCTTCGCTGGAGAACGATGGTTCCTAGCCCGCGTCGATGATTCTGAACATCAACACGACGAACAGCAGAGAGAACAACACGCGACATAGGAGCACGCCATGACCACACGGACCAACCATTCACCCTGGCTTTCCATCCTGTGGATTCTTTGTCTCGCCATCCCGCTGGTGTTTTTGCTGACGGCCAGCGGAGGCGGGATGCACAGCATGCTTTGGATGTGGATCATTCTGCTGCTGTGTATCTACATGATCGCCAGCATGGCGGTTGCCGGCCGGACTGCGGGAAGGACCGACGAGGAATCTGTCGCCGACGACGGTGTGCGGATGATTCCCGACGGCGAGCAGCCGCCGGCGATCGCGTCGGTGATGGATGTTAGGGTCGCGACGCGTCAACAGGGCGTCGGATTGTTTCGAGGACGGTTGAACATGCCAGCCGACCAAGCGTTAAAGAAACTCGAAAGCGAACTAGGCGAGAACGCAGTTCCGTTGATCCAGCAAGACGACGAACTCGGCACGGCGATCGTGTTGATGAATCGAGCAACCGACGAGGCGACGTTGGAGCGACCGACGCGGGCATGGCTGCATTGGTTACTGTTCGCATTGACGTTCGTCACGACGACGTACGCGGGAGCGTTGCACCAAGGAGTGAACCTGTGGGAGCAACCGGGCGCGTTCACCGTCGGTCTACCGTACTCGATCGGTTTGCTGCTTATTCTCGGCGTTCACGAACTCGGGCATTACTTTACGGCGAAGCATCACGGGCTGAATGTCACGCCGCCGTTCTTTATTCCGATTCCGTTTGCGCTGAGAACGTTTGGTGCGTTCATTCAGATGAAGTCGCCAACACGAAACCGTCGAGCGTTATTCGACGTCGCCGTTGCTGGCCCCTTGGCGGGTTTGGTTGTCGCGATTCCGGCATTGCTGATCGGTTTGCAAAACTCGGAGGTTCTTCCTCCGGAAACCGAAGTCGCCAGCGGAATGCTCGGCCACGGAACGTCCGCCGGATCGTCGATCCTGTTCGCACTGCTGTCAAAGATTGCATTGGGTGAACAATTGCAGGACGGCTATCTCGTGCAACTTAGCCCGCTGGCGTTTGCGGGATGGTTGGGCTTGTTCATCACGGCACTCAACTTGATGCCGATCGGGCAACTCGACGGAGGGCACATGGCAAGAGCGATGTTCGGACGACGAGTCGGCGAGACCATCGGAAGCGTCGCGATGTGGTCACTCTTTCTACTGGCGATTTTCGTTTGGCCCGGACTGCTGTTCTTTGCCCTGTTCATCTTCTTCATCGCCGGACGCGGCACGCCGCCATTGAACGACATCACGCCGATCAGCAGTGGTCGTCAATGGATCGGCTACGCGACGTTCGTCATCCTGGCGATGATCCTCATTCCGCTGCCGCACAAGTTTTGGCAGGCGGCGGACATTTATTGCCCGTACTTGTAATTGGAATTGAAGAATGCCGATTGAAGATTCTTTTCCGCACGATTGTTGTGCTGGGAACACCGTGGCGTTTCTGGACGTTGGCGGCGAAGGCCGATACGCGACGGCAGTAAATCTCAATCCGAGTGCCGAAAAAACGCTCGGTCCAGACAAGGGACAGCCGATCCCGAATCGAATCGACGGACGAGCCGAGGATATTCCGCTGCCGGAATCGTCGGTCAAAACGATTGTCGTCGAACGCACACCGCTGAAGAACGAAGCCATCGAAGAAATCGCCCGTGTCGCCGCCGACGATGCCACTTTGGTCTTTCGCCGTCCAGTTGACAAGCATTTCAATCCGCACGCGCGGGTGAAGAAGCACATCGACGGCGAAGTCGAAGTTGATCAAACGGACCTCGATGGCCAGATGGTTCAACAACTGACGATCCGGCGATTCGGGGGAACGCGATCGAACGGATGCTGTCACCCGCATCAACTCTGACTCCAAGCACGGAGACAAGGGAGTAGATGTAAAGATTGCTCTTTAACTCCCACTCTCCTTGTCTCCCACTCTCCTTCACTCCCCACTAATCTTCCAAATCACGCCGCTGTTCTTGACCGCTTTCAGATGCTTGCCGTCCCCCAGCGTGCCGTAATCAGCCACGTACAGCGTGTTGCCGTCGGACGAAATGCGAACGTCCAAGGGGCGGCGGATTCCGGCGGTCCAATCGGTCGGTGTCGGTTCTTTCGCTTCGGCAAAAACCGTCACTTCGTTGGTCGACGGACTGAACCGCATCACTCGCATCCCGCCGGGCGGATTCGGAGCCGTCCCGGTCTTCGGTGCCATGTTGCCAAACAACGCAATGAACACGTCGCCCTCGCTGCCGAGTGATGAATTTTCTTTGAGTCGATCCAACTTGCCGATCGCCGAGTGATTCGGAAACGTCGCGACGGGAACGGCTGGCTCGGGGTGTTCCGCCATCACGAACTTCGGTTGTGATTTGCCGTCGGGCTTGAAACGCGTGTCCGTGATCGCGACGCCGTAACAATAGTCCGGCCAACCGGCCCAGTCGCCTTCGCGAAGCAAATAAAGATCTTCCAAGTCGTCCGCCACGGGACGGCTACCGCGAACGTCGCAACCGTGATCGCCAACGAACACGGTACCGTCGTCGTTGACCAGAACACCGAACGGATTGCGAAGTCCCCAAGCGAACACTTCCATGTTCGAACCGTTCAGATCGCAACGCAGTAAACAAGCCGTCGGCACTTCGACCGCATCGGCCGGCTGCTTGCCATCGCGAGTCTCGCCGAAAGCCATGAACGCCGACGTTTTCGCCTTTTCATCAGAAGAATCGAGGAACGACTTGCTCGTGAACGTCTCACCTAGCAGCGTCACGTCTTTCGGCAACGTGTCGTGAAAGTCGGCGTGCTTCTTCACCCACTTCTTATTATCTGGCCCAGCTACGCCGCTGTTGGTCGCGCTACCCTGACCGATGTACAACTTGCCATCGGGGCCGATGTCAATCTGGTTGTTCGTATGGTCGCCCTTGCTGGGTAGTCCGGTGACCACATCTTCGAGCGACGATCCATTCCACTTCGACACCTTGCCGCGATGCGAAACGTAAAGCGTGCCGTCGTGCCACAGCAAATCATTCAGCGGCGCGACAAGCCCATCTTCGATCACCGTTTCGGTCTTACCGTCACCGGTCACCTTCAACACCGCTGGCTTCACGCCGGGATTGCCGTGGCCGGCACCGGACAGTCCAATCCACACCGTCCCGTCGTCATCAAGCTCGACCGAAGTCGGAAAGTTCAGTTCGCTGGCGACAATTTCGACACTCGCCGGAACCGCAACGCGAACCACCGACGCGTCCGCCTTCGGCAATGTTCTCGATTTGTCCGAGTGTCCATTCTGGTCGGCGAGAACGCTTGAACAGCAAAGCAAAACGGCCAGCAGGAACGCCGCAAACGGATGACGCAACAGCATGGTTCAATCCTTTGGATGAGGGTGTTCGAGTAAGAAAGGTCTCATCCGAAGTCGGCAGCAAACCGCATACCCATCTGGGGTTTCCAGTGGCACGTGGCTTGCACGTAGTACGGAATTCATTCCGTTCCAAAACAATCTTGACTGCCTAATGTCGGAATGAATTCCGACCTACGGAGAACCCCCATGACCTACAAACTATTCGGCGGCATGATCGCGACATCGACGGTCGTCATGTACGTCCTGATGTACCTGAACACCTACGCTTGGGACCACGTTTGGTGGAGCGAAACGCGGTTCTACATGGCTCTGCTGATGGGCGCGACCATGGCGATGATCATGCTCGGATTCATGCTGAAGATGTACGAGAACAAGAAAGCGAACATCGGCATCTTCGCCACCAGCGTGGTGATCTTCCTCGGATCGCTGTGGTTGGTCCGCAGTCAAGAAACGGTCCAAGACGTCGCATGGATGAAAGCCATGATCCCGCACCACTCCATCGCGATCCTAACCAGCGAACGAGCCGAAATCAGCGACCCACGGGTTCAGGAACTGGCAAACGAGATCATCAAAACCCAGCGAAAGGAAATCGCGATGATGGAACGCTACATCGCTGACCTCGAAGGCGGATCAACAACCGCGATGGCATCTCAATAACTTTACAATTCGCCCTGCCGGAACCAATCGAAGACGTGGTCGTAGCCCTTCATTCCCACGACGCGGTGGCGGGCCGGCAGGCTTGCAAACGCTTTATGTTCGAATCGGGCGAGAATCGTTTTGTTCTCCGATGGGTCGACCGTTGCGTCCGCATCCCAACCCAGCATCATGTATCCGCCGGCAACCAAGGAGCGATGGACCGCTTCGATCATGCGTTTGATATCGTCGTCGGTGTCGATGCCGAAACCCAGCAATCCGTTGATGTGGACAACATCAAACCGTATGCCGCTGAAGACACGATCCATCTCGCGGATGTCGCAAGTCCGGTGAAGGTGCCCGTTTCCGAAGCGGGCTGCCCGTGGATCGAAATCAAGTGTCCATACCGCGGTGGTCTGCTGATTAAACAGTTTCGGATAGCCCGTGTTGTAGCGACGAGTCCCCGCCAGCATCACGTTGGACGGCTTTGTTTCGGCCATCGCAGGAAGCATAACTTCGCGAAGGTACTTGCGATCGGCGAAGCCATGAACTCGCAAATTAAAGAGGACTGAATTAGCGAATCGTTTCGTTTTAGCGACGATATTCAATCGGAGGCCTCAGGGTGCATGTCAAGTGAGGAGATTAGAAGTAATGGTTTAAGCATTCTTAGCGAATTGACGCATAGGAAGTGTTTTATTGTGGAGTCCGTTCTCGACGGATTTTCAGCAGGCATCACAAACCGGTAGCGTTGATCTGCAAAGACTTCTGGCTAGAGCGAAGTGGTGGATTTAAACTGTTGGCGAATTCCGCTACGGAGAGGCAGGTGCACGCAGTCGAAGATTGAGCGCGGGCGCCCGCTACAGCCGAAAAGAGGCCGTGAGAAGATAGATTGGCAGAGTCCGATAGTGATCAGGCGGATCACTAGTGAGCCATCGTGGTCGATCGTCGACGGCGAGCGGCAAAAAAAAAACGCGACGCAATCCGTCAATTGGACCTCAAGCCCGATCGCCCCAGAGGTTCGCGTCAACAGCTGACCCGATGCAGCTGAATAGACGGCATCAGAATCGTGTTCGGCTGCTGGGGCGAGCGAGTCGCTGGGTGATGTCGATTCGCCTTCGTCAGCATGCTCATGGTGGTCGTCATGGACGTGAACGTCGTTATGGGCGTGACCATGTAAATGCACATGCGGTCGCAGAGCATGACCGTCCGAATCAACTGCACCGCTACCCGCGTGCGAATGAGGCAGGCATTGCCCCAGCACGAGAAAGGGTATCAGCAATAGTAAAAGGAATCTGTTCATGCCAGTACTTTGACTATCAAAAAAGTAATTAGCTGTCGCAATCGAACAAGTACCAGCAAGCGGGGTTTTTTTTTGCGCCCCTTCTAACTTCACCTTTCAAGAATTGAGCTAGCGTCAGGGTGCAAGCTTCACCGTCGGTGGGATATCGCCAGCCAGTTTCATTCATCGACAATCTCAGATCGGATCGACGTAGCATCTCCCTCTTTCAATTCCCAGACGAGCACAATTGGACCATCGCCTGTGACCGAAGCGGCAAGCACGGGATCGGATGCATTCATTGCGATGGTGACTGGGTTCGTGGAAGCCGGCCGTAATAAAAGTAGCTTACCCCCACGGCGATCGATCCATGAAATGAAATGTCCTTCAGACGCAGCCACGATTGAGGGCTGCTCGCCGCGTCCGAGCAACTTCTCTGGCTGTAACCCAACCCCAGCCGAGTAGACGCTGCGATCATGACGCCAAACCGTTAGCAAATCGCCGTTTGAATCTGTAGAGATGTCCCCGCCATCCATCGGGCATGCGTTCAATTGCCAGCTATCCAAACCAAGCTTCTCAGCGCTGCTGAAACTCTGGCCATTGTCTTCAGACGTAGACACGTACATGTCACGATTGCCATCAATCAAGTTTCGCCACATGACATGAACCGCGCCGCTCTGGCCAATCACTACCGAAGGATGGCAACATTCACATACAGTGCCGGATGGCGAAGTGTAGACATGAACATTTTTCTCCCAAGTCTTGCCGAGGTCTTTCGATCTCGCTCCATATACTTGTGTTCGACCATTGCGTAGATCAAGCCAGGTGCAGAACAGCAGTCCGTCGCTACCAATCGCAAGGTCGTGCAATCCTTCGCGAGCCGATCTTGTTTCATCGTTCACGTCGACCGAGTCACTCCACGATTCACCGCCGTCGAGTGAATGCCACGCGAGTACGTTGCCGGTTTCGTGGCTAATGGCAGTGATGGCAACTTGACCGTCAATCGCGACGATTCGAGGTCCCCGCCTCATTCCCAATGCTAATTTTGGAACCTGACCAACCTTTGCTGGCGACGTGTACGTTTGGCCTCGATCTGTGGATTTGCAGAAGTAGATGGTCTCTCCCGCTCCAAACGTAACAACGATCATTCCAGTATTACTGACAGCCGCTTGCGGTTGCCGTATTCCAGGGATCGCATCTTCCGCTACGACGACAACTGAATCGGCGGCACTTGTGATGTCACCGCCAACGAACAGGGAAAGGGTTGCGAACACGCAGAGCGTTGGTAACAGGACGAGGTAAGGCATGTTTATCCCTTGAATTTGTAAAGGATGTGCGGTGATCATTTGACGAGGATTCCATGTCGTGCGAATCTATGCGTTCTCAACGAATCGTTTGTCCTGAATTCCAAGTTTCAACTTCCACTCCATCGCACTGCAATACAAAACCGGCACGATGAACATCGTGATGATTGCGATGACCATGCCGCCGAAGCTGGGGATCGCCATCGGCACCATGATGTCGCTGCCTCGGCCGGTCGATGTCAGGATTGGAACCAATGCCAGGATTGTCGTCGCCGTGGTCATCAAACACGGTCGAACGCGACGTAGACCCGCTGCCACAGTGGCTTCGCGAGCGTGCTGGGCGTTCTCGATGCGATCCTTGCGGAAGCTTTCGTCAAGGTACGACGCGATCACGACGCCATCGTCGCTGGCGATGCCGAATAGAGCCAGGAAGCCGACCCAAACGGCAACACTCAGGTTGATCGTTTTGACTTGGAACAGCTCACGCATGTTGGTGCCGAGTAAGCTGAAATCGAGGAACCATTCGGTTCCGTACAACCACAGCATGATGAAACCGCCCGCCCACGCGATCAGGATGCCACTGAAGACTAGCGATGTTGTGATGGCTGATTTGAATTGCAGATACAGGATCAAGAAAATGATCCCGAGTGCGAGTGGCAACACAATTGCCAGTGTCTTCTGCGATCGGATTTGGTTTTCGTAGTTGCCTGCGAATGTGTAGGTGACTCCGGCTGGCAGCGTGAACTCGCCCGAGTCGATCTTCGCTTGCAGGAACGCCTGAGCATCTTCGACAACGTCGACTTCCGCTTCGCCTGGCTTCTTGTCGAATAGCACGTACCCCAGCAAGAACGTGTCTTCGCTCTTGATGACTTGCGGACCTCGCGTGTAGCGAATGTCGGCGAGTTGTCCGAGCGGGATTTGCGATCCGGTCGGCGTTGGAACTAGAATCCGTTCGAGCGATTCGAGATCGTCCCGCAGTTCGCGGGCGTAACGAACTCGCACCGGGAAACGCTCACGACCTTCGACGGTCGTGGTGATTTGCCGTCCGCCAATCGCAACTTCGATCACGTCCTGCACGCTGCGAATGTGCAGTCCGTATCGCTTGATCGAGTCGCGGTCGATGTCGATCTCCAAGTACGGCTTGCCGACGATGCGGTCAGCGATGACGGCTGACGATTGGACCGTTGGAATCTGCTTCAACAGCGATTCCAATTCCAGCGCAACCCGCTCGATCGTCTCCAGGTCCGGGCCTTTCACCTTCATTCCCATCGGCGCACGCATGCCGCTTTGCAGCATCACGATCCGAGCCGCGATCGGCTGCAATTTAGGGGCGGACGTCGTGCCTGGAATCTGGGCCGCCGTCGTGATCGCTTGCCAAATGTCGTCAGGCGTGCGCATTTCGTCTCGCCATTGCCGGAACGGACGACCGGTGGGATCAAGGATCAGCTCACCGTCGTCGTCGCGGACATACTCGTTTGCTTCCGTGTCATAGCGGAAGTTCAGCCGGTGACCGTCTTCGTCGGTTTTGTATTCCGACTTGTAGGTGATGTACGTTTCAATCATCGACACCGGTGCCGGATCAAGCGGAGTGTCGGCGCGACCGATCTTGCCGACGACCGATTCGACTTCGGGGATCGAGACGAGCAATTGATTCTGCAACTGCAACACGTCCATCGCTTCACCGATCGAAGCGTGAGGCATCGTGGTGGGCATGTAGAGAAACGAACCTTCATCGAGCGGCGGCATGAATTCTTTGCCGAGTCCCGGTAGTACGCCGGTTGCTGTTCTCCAAGGACCGGACTCCCGAACAGTCGAATCAGAAACGCCAACCATCGAGAGCGTCTTGGGGACGAAACCGAAGACCTTGTCGAAACCCAACCAAGCCGATCCGCCGAACAGTAGGATCGCAGTTGGCAAGCAGAGAAACGCGAGCTTGTGATTCAGGCACCAACGCAGGATCGGTTCGTACAGGAACCGTTGAAAGACAGTAAAGAAACCGAGGATGCCGCCAATCAATCCGCCAACGAACAGAAGATTCAGCAGCAAACCTTTCTGCGGCCCCAGCGGCAACCACTCCTGAGTCAGCAGAACACCGACGACTATCGCCGCGAGTGCACTGGCCGCGTACGGTCCGAAACGGTGGTAACGCTCAGGAATCCGTTCTTCGTACAGTTTGTATGCGGACAGCACGATCAAGATTGCACCGACCCACCATGTCAGCAGCATCGACGCGGCAATACCGAGAATCAGTAGCGCGAACCAAGCCCCGCGACGCAAACTCTTCGATTCGATTCGTCCACCCATTAACACATGGGCAGCCGGAGGGATGATGGTCAGCGCCACAATGACGGATGCCGCGAGTGCAAACGTCTTGGTGAATGCGAGCGGACGAAACAGCTTTCCTTCCGCACCGATCATCGTGAACACTGGCAGGAAACTGACCACGGTCGTTGTCACGGCGGTCAGCACAGCACCAGCGACTTCGTGAGCCGCTTTGAAGATCACCGTCAACTTGTCATCTTCGGGCGCAGCTTCATCCAGGTATTTGAGAATGTTCTCGGTGAGAATGATCCCCATGTCGACCATCGTCCCGATCGCAATCGCGATGCCGGACAACGCCACGATGTTTGCGTCCACGCCAAACGTCTTCATGGCGATGAAGCACATCAAAACGGCCAGCGGTAGTAACGCACTAATAAGGAACGAACTGCGTAAGTGAACGACCATCACCAGGATCACGATGATTGTCACGAGGATTTCTTCAAAGAGCGCTGTGTTCAACGTGCCCAGCGTCTCGTATATCAAGCCCGTGCGATCGTAGAAGGGAACGACCGCAACTTGACTGGTCGTGATCCACGTCGGCCACTGTTCTTGAGGCATGCCACGAAGATGCTTCACCCAAGCATCACTACTGGCCGTCGCTCCCGTGATCGGTTCCAGGTCATGCCGATCGGCATAGAAATCAACTTCATCGGCCGACGTCTTTGTGTAATCGACAAGCACCTTCGTCGGCAGGCCCGGCGAAACTTCCTTGATACGCTGTTTGATGTTCTTGATCGCTGCCAGCGGGTTGTATCCGTAACGCACGACCGCGACTCCGCCGACGGCTTCGGCACCGGCCTTGTCGAGCGCACCACGCCGTAACGCCGGTCCAAGCGACACGTTGGCTACGTCGGCCACCGTGATCGGCACATTGTCCGTCACTTTTACGACCGTCTTCTCGATGTCTTCGATATCCTCGATGAAGCCGAGACCGCGGATGACGTATTCCGCCTTGTTCAGTTCGATCGTCCGAGCTCCCACATCAACGTTCGTCATGCGAATCGACTCAAACACCTTCGCAAGCGTCACTCCAGCGGCCCGCATCGCATCGGGATCAACGTCGATTTGGTACTCCTGAACGAAGCCGCCGATCGACGCGACTTCGCTGATCCCTTCCGCTGAAGTCAACGAATAGCGAACGTAGTAATCTTGGATCGTTCGCAGCTCTCGCAAGTCCCAACCGCCGGTCGGGTTGCCATCAGGATCGCGGCCCTCAAGTGTGTAAAGATAAATCTGCCCCAATGCTGTCGCGTCCGGTCCGAGAGTCGATTGCACGCCATCGGGCAAGGTACCGGCGGGCAAGCTGTTCAGCTTTTCCAGCACTCGCGTTCGCGACCAATAGAAGTCTGCGTCTTCGCCGAAGATGATGTAAATCGACGAGAAGCCGAACATCGAATAGCTGCGGATCGTCTTGACTTCGGGAATGCCCAACAGCGCAACCGTCAACGGATAGCCGATCTGGTCCTCGACGTCCTGTGGGCTGCGACCCATCCACTGCGTGAACACGATTTGTTGGTTCTCGCCAATGTCGGGAATCGCGTCGACGGGAACGGGATCGCGAGGCAACACGCCGGTGTCCCAGTCAAACGGCGCGACCATGACGCCCCAACCCAGCGTGGCAATGACCAGCAACAACACAACGAGCTTGTTGGTCAGGCAGAACCAGATCAGCCGGCCGAGCATCGAGCGTTTTGCGTTTTCAATGGTTTCATCGTTGTCAGTCATGTTGGATTACTTGGCCTACAACTTTTCGACTTTGTCGGCACACTTCAGCATCGACGGGCCGTAGTACGGATTGCGAACTGCATCGTCAGACTGAATCCACGATGCACCACGTCCCTCAAACGCCATCGGGCAATGCAGTTCGTAAAGAGCCGCGTCGGTGGGAAGGCCGAACATCCGCTCTAGGCTCAGCATCTGCTCAGACAGCAACGCGAATCCGCTCCGCAACGCGGCGAGGTCGTTTGCTTTCTGCAATCTTGCGACGATCTCGGACAAGTCGCGTTTCTCTTTGTTCCACATTTCGACCGCTTTGGACTCGGAGACGATTGGCAGCAATGAGGTCAATTGCTGATGAAACGGCTCAACGGCTTGCTTCGCACCCTCCAGATCGTCGGCCGCGAGCGCCTTGCCAAGTCCCAAATAAGGACCGACAAAGCCGTTTAATTGCTGGGTCACTTCAGGCGGAGCATTCATGTTCGCCATCGCTGGCATCTGCATTTCGTCGTGAGACATCGGCAAAGGGAATTGCGCCTTCATTTGATCGACGTGCTGGCGAGTTAACGCGAACACACGATCGGCTTCACGCATGGAATCCACTTCGCGACCTTCGGTGACGTCGTTCCCCAATAACATCGCAATCTCGAACCACTGCGGTCGCATGTCGGGGCCGATCAAGTCTGCTGGCACCGCCTCGACCGCTTTACCCAGTTCGTCGTAGCCGGCACGAATCTCTGCGAGGTTCGCTGCTTCGACCTTTTCTTGAATCGTTTTGTATTGCTCAACAATGCCTTGCATCGCATCACGTACCGCTGCCACCAACTCCATCGGACTCGCGTTCATCGTGACACCTTCGTCTGCCTTTGGCATTTCCATACCGCCGTGGTTGTGTCCACCGCCGCCGCCACCTTGAGGTGTCATCATCGAGGGCTTCGCAGAAATCTGCAGCGAACTGTCGAGCTTGAAGTTTCCGTTGGTCACAACGAGGTCGCCTTCGTTGAGACCGGACTTCACTAGATAGAAGTCACCTGCACGCGGACCGATCACAATCTCGCGACCTTCGTAAGTCGGCTTGTCGGCGTCGGGGATCTGGACGTAGACGATCGCTCGCGTGCCAGTCAGCAACACGGCGGAGGCCGGCACGACCAACGGCTTCGCAGCATCGGATGGTTCCGCCGTGACGTAGCCCAGTGACTCGGCCCGCACCAAGGGCATTCCGCAAATGTCGCAGTCGCCCGGTTGGTCTTTGACGATTTCCGGATGCATCGGGCTGATCCATTTTCCTGCCAGCGATGCGTCAAGCATCCGGCCGCCCGCGGCGACGTTGCTCTTCACGATCGCCCGCACGAACATCTCCGGCTTCAAACGTCCGTCGTCGTTGTTGACGTTCACGCGGACCTTCACCGTTCGCGTGTCTTCATTCAACACGGGATCAATAAACGCGATGCGACCGTGGAAGACTTCGCCCGGATACGATTCGGTCGTGAACTCGACGTCTTGCCCGTACCGCAACCAAGCTAGGTCCGATTCGTAAGCATCCATTTGAACCCACAAGTGGTTCAAGTCGGCGACGGTGTAAATACGGTCGCCGGTTTGCACGCGATCACCTTCTTGTTTCATCTTCTCGACGACCACGCCGCCGACCGGCGAATAGATCGTTACGGTTTCGGATGACTTTCCGCGTTGTTCAATCGTTTGAATCTGTTCCGGCGTCAGCCCCAGTAACCGCAACTTCTCGCGAGCGGACTCGGCAAGATCAAGTGGTTCGATGAAACGAGATGAGCTTTGCGGCCGGTCGCGTCGAGTGGCGGCAAGCAACTCTTCCTGCGCGGTGTAGAGTGCCTCGCTGTAGATCTGAACCATGTGGTCTCCTTTGTTGACTTCGACACCCGTGAAGTCAACGAACATGCGTTCCAGTCGTCCAGGAACCCAAGCCGTGATGTGGGCAAGCCGTGTTTCGTCGTATTCAATCTTGCCCACCATCCGAACATCGGCGGTCACGTATTGCCGACGCACGGGGCTGACTTGAACGTTCATTAGGCTCTTGATCTCGGGGCTGATCGACACCGTCCGTACGCCGCCGGCAGATTCCTTGACCGGCACCAAATCCATCCCGCAGATGGGGCAACTTCCCGGACCGTCGCGTCGGATTTGCAGATGCATGCTGCAAGTCCAGATCGTCGGCTTGTTCTCCGCCTCGCCTGAACTGGACATCGCCGAAGTCGCCGGCGCGTTCGCTCGTTCTGGCCTGCTGTCAAACCAAGAAGCAACAATCACGCCGATCAGTACGAACGCAATCGCTTGTGCGATCCAAAGCTTGCCACGGTGTTGATTGAAAAATTCGTTCATGCTGACCGTCCTAAGATTTGCCCAACCATTTCACTAGCGTCGCCACTTCCTCTTGATCGCGGACGCCAACCGCCGTGACGCTGCGGGAACCTTGTTTCCAAGTTGCAGCGATACTGGAATCGAGATCGACGAGACAGCAGTCTTTGTCTCCGCACATCGCCATGTTTGATGGCCGATCGCCAAACCATGCCGCCTCTTCGTCGTCGTGCTCAAACAGGACCAAGGTCGAACCGTCGTTCCGCTTGCAGACCGCTTTCACGCATGTGCAGCAAGGCATCTTCAATACGGTGGTCGACGATAGCGTATAGCCAGCTGGCAACTCACTCGCAACGATCGGACGATAGCCGACCAACTTGACTGCCCCGTCGGAATCGACCGTCTCGCCGCCATACTTCGACAGCAGCATCTGTTCCGCAGCGTCAGGGTCGTTGGGCAATTTCTGCAAATAGTCATTCATCACGCCGGCAAACTCGATCATGTGCTCCGCCGACATCGCTTCTTCGCCCTCGTGCGAATGACCATCGCTGCCACGCATCGCCATCGCTCCCCCGCCAGCCATGTCGTGGTTTCTGTCGCCCCCATACCACAGCCCCGCACCCAATAGCACCAAAACCGACGCTGCCATCGACACCAAGCCCGCTCCGTAGGGTGACTCGCGAACCCAAGTTACGAACCGTCCTGCCAGCATTACTGGCCGTCGCGACAAGGTCACCGGTTCGGCCAAGGTTGGCAGCGTACGTTCGATTCGCTGCCACAGATCCGACGGCTTGGCCGGCACGGGCGACTGATCGAGAGCCGCCCCAAGTGACTCGAACGAGGTCAGTTCCGCCTCACACGCGGAACACGATTTGACGTGCTTCGCGATCGCCTCGTTCTGCGCAGCCGACACCTCGCCGTCGTGGTAAGCCGACAGATAACGCTGCACTGTTTGGCAATCGTTTGTTGACATGACCCGCTCGCTTTCCAGAGGACCTTTCTCTTGTTCAGTGTTTTGGATGTGCGACCTTCCTTTTTCTTCACCGTTTCGACCGAAAAAGAGAATTCTTTCGGCGACGCGTGAAGAAAGTCACGCCCGAGGCATCGAAATGCACGTTCCACCCGATGTCCGTCCTTCCAGTTTTGCGAAGACAAATACATGAAAACGAAACAAATAGTGCCCGTGCTTCTAGCCGGGCTCCTCGCCATCGGCGTCTACGGATGCTCATCGCCGGAGTCCGATCCCGTCGCATCGCCGGCCGCTCCCGCCAGTGGCATATCCGACGATCATTCTGACCACGACCACAGCCAGCACGATCACGGCGACCATACAACCGTCGATGTTGATTCGCCGATGGCCAAGATGATGCCCGGTTTGAAAGAACTTTCGCCGGAAGACTACAAGTCCGCCATGGCCCAACACATGTGCCCTGTCAGCGGCGAGATGCTGGGAACGATGGGAGCACCCGAAAAGGTCGATGTGGATGGCAAGTCGGTGTGGATTTGCTGCGACGGCTGCAAAGACAAACTGCTTGCCGACCCAGACAAATACCTCGCCAAATTGAATCAGTAACCCGTATTCATCACCCTGCACGAACGCTTTTTCAAGGAACCATATCAATGAATTTTCGCAATCTCACTGCATTTATCGCGGCCACACTGTTTGTGTCGCCCCAATTCGCAACCGCACAGGACGTCCACTCCGGGCACGACCATGCGGCACACAGCCACGCCACTGCGGCGACTGGCCCGCACGGCGGCACCCTGCAAGCCGTCGGCGACCATCGCATTGAAACAGTGATCGCCGAAAAGGGCATTATGTTCATGATCCTTGGCAAGAACGATCAACCGATCGCCCCGCCCGACGCGACTGGCACACTGAAACTGCGAGTCGGCGACAGCGAGAAGGAATACACCTACCAACTCAAAACGCTCAAGAATCTCGCGGTTGGAGTTGGTGTCGACCTTTCCAAGGTCGTCGACCAAACGTTGCATATGAATGTCGAGATAACTAATGTCGGAAGCCAGCCTCTGATCTTTCATACGATGGGCAAGCTCGCCAGCAGCAAGCTCTCCGACGAACTGCTTATCAGCCTGCAAGCAACCTGTCCCGTCAGCGGTCAACCGCTCGGCTCGATGGGCAAGCCACCCAAAATTACAATCGGTGACAAGTCACTCTTCGTCTGCTGTGCGGGCTGCACAAAGAAAGTCGAAGCCTCACCCGATCAGTACCTCACCAAGTACTACACCGCCGAGGGCGAACAGGTGCGCGAGGGCGTCTTTAAATCCACGCTCGCCGACGCCGCCGCCATCGCCGCACAGAAGACGTGTCCCGTGATGGACGAACCGCTGGGCGGCATGGGCGTCCCAGGTAAGGTCAACGTCAACGGAAAAGCCGTCTACATCTGCTGCCCTGGCTGCGCCAAAAAGCTAGTCGCCGACCCCGAAAAATACCTCGCCGCCCTGAAAGCCAAAGGCATCACACCACCCGCTTTCTAGCGGTCGGCAAGTATTCTTCACTCCAAATCGCATTGCTTGATGCTCTCAGGCGGTCTCGGCGTAGATGAGCACTTTTCAACCGTTCGTCTCAAGCAATCAGCGTTTTGCCGTGCAAAACGCTTTTTTCCGTCTGGGCGAGTCAGACGTTCGTCGCCTCAGGGCCGCAGAGACCTAGAAACGAACATATCTCGCCCCTGCCCTCATAGCCCAAGCATCGACCGGTCCAACGAAACGATGCACGCATTCGGCGATTGGCTTCAACTGCCTGCCAACTTGCTAAATCTGCCGAGGATGTGCGCTACATAGAGATGAAGGTGGCAGCGTTGCCACCAGCACTTTTGTACGCAGGGAGATTGAATCAGTGTCGCACACGGTAGTGATAGAGACGCACGTTCTGGATGCAGTGGCGGTCCGGAAGGCTTGCGATCGACTGGGCTTGGACGAGCCGGTCGAAGGGGAAGTGAAGCTGTTCAGTCAGACCGTGACGGGTTTGGCTATTCAGCTTCCCAAGTGGCGGTACCCGGTCGTCTTTGATCTGAAGACCGGGGAGTCGAAGTTTGACAACTACCAGGGCTATTGGGGTAACCAGAAAGAGCTTGATCAGTTCTTGCAGGCCTATGCCGTCGAGAAGACCAAGCTGGAAGCTCGCCGCAAGGGTTACTCCGTCACCGAGCGACCGCTCCGCGATGGCAACATCCAACTGTCGATCCAACTGGGAGCCTGAGCCATGAAGATCATTCAAGTGCTTGTCGCTCCCGATGGTTCCACCAAAGTCGAGACCACTGGCTTCGCCGGCAGCTCATGCCGGCAAGCTAGCGAGTTCCTCGAGAACGCCTTGGGAGATCGCCAGAGCGAACGACTCAAGGCGGAGTTTCACCAGACGGCGTCCAACGACGCCAATCAACAAGCCCGGCAGCAGTG
>TARA_R110002073_G_scaffold334403_1_pt1 | contig 29477 bp, 26 predicted proteins | sample TARA_R110002073 | Tara Oceans TARA_R110002073 (sample SAMEA4397174) | marine metagenome | biome: Polar Biome; feature: [DCM] deep chlorophyll maximum layer (ENVO:01000326); material: water (ENVO:00002006), including particulate matter (ENVO:01000060) such as... | depth 40 m | reverse complement strand
CTAGTGCTCGAAAGGGCGTGGAGGTTCAAGTCCTCTCCTGGGCACCACACACCGCTACCTTATTGATCTATAAGGCATTTTAGCCACGCAAACTCTTGTGCGTCCAAGGTGGTACACCTTGGTGATACAGCGCGAGGTTGCTATGGCTTCCAGTCAGTTTCTGATACGCAGCCGTCATCAAACGGTGTGGTACAGCCGCGTCGTTATCCCTACCAGTTTACGCAAGCACTTCAACGGTAAGCGCGAGCTGCGCAAGTCGCTCGGCACATCCGACAAAGTCCTGGCCAAAAGACAATCACTGGCGTTCTGGCTAGAATGTCAGCGAAGGTTCGACTATCTGAATAACAGCGACCATCCAGGCATCTCCTTTGAGGATACTGAGCGGTTTGTAGAATGGGTTTGCCGAGATATCCGGGGTCAAGGCGAGACAGAAGAAATGAAATATATCGAAACAATAGACCCGCTCGGGAACAAGCATACCATTGATCTTGGCGGAGATTTTAAAGGAGAAAGAGAACTCGCACTAAAACTGCACGAAGATGCCAGAGAGCTACTGCAAAAATTCAAAGACAATCCTAAGTTGCTCCAAAATCTCCTGGGTTGCCGAGACAGATTCTTCCCTGCTGAAGAGCCGCCCCCCAAAACGCAGGTATCTTGCCGAGAGGCCATCGAACGGTATATCGAGAAACTCACAACCCAGGGGCGTAAAGGGCGAAAACTGGCTCAGCGTACTCTGTTGAACTACCAGGGGCGACTTGAATTCTGGAAGGTACACTTTGGCGAGCAGCCTATTCACGAAATAACCCTGACAGAGATTGCAGATATTCAATCCTGGCTGACGCGCCTCCCTGTCAATTTCAGCAAACAAGGGATGGAAATTCAGGAAGCCATTTGGAAAGCTCAGAATCAGGAGAGCAGGCATAAGTCTATTTCGGATAAGACAAGGGCTGAATATCTGGGACAGCTCAAAGGCCTGTTCGAGTACGCATTCTCCAGCGGCTTCATAAAGAGCAACGTTGCCCAACATGTTGAAATCCCGAACACCAAGCAGAACAAGGCCGTTGTGCGCCGCCCCTTCACGGAAGACGATTTGGCGAAGATATTTCCAGCCAATTATGGCGAGGGTTTTGCGACCCGAACCAGCAGCATCGATCCGGCTGCGAAGTTCTGGTTTCCGCTCATTGCCGCTTTCTCTGGCGCAAGGCTGGAGGAGATTGCACAGCTCACGCCATCTGATATTAAGACCTGCCCTGGTACAGGCATCATCTACATGGATATAGTCAATGAAGGCGCAGCAGGTGATGGGGCACGTAAGAACCTCAAGAATCGTAATTCCATCCGCCCTATTCCGGTTCACTCCAAGCTAATTGAGATGGGCTTTCTGGAATTTGTCGAAGAGCGAAAAGCTGAGAACCCCAACGGCCAACTTTTCAAGCTCAAGCGTGACAAGCAAGGGCGATTTGCCCGTACTCTCTCCGCCTGGTTTTCACGGAACGACAAACGCAAGGACGGCACACCAATACTGGGCTACATCGAGAAATGCGGTGTTGAAAGCAAAGGCGAAGACGGGCGAGGCCAGCGCTGGATGAAAAGCTTTCACAGCTTCCGGCACGCAGCCATCGATAACCTACGCGACAACAGAAAGCTACCCCATGGTGAGTACATCATGGAAAGCCATATCGGGCTGGTGATGGGACATACTGGAAAGAAGCTGGAGACAGCCAACTACGGAGATAACCGCAACCAACTGAATCTGCGCAAGGATGTCATTGAGGCTATCGAATATCCCCGCGTAAATTTCGACCCAATTAAATGGGATTGAACGAAAGATACTTCAACTTATCGATGGCGCATAGCAAAACTTAGAGGCATCTTTGGCATTGACAATCCTGAGCCACCTAGTAATTTGGTGGGACTCCAGAACGCTAGGGCATAGCAACGATGAATGAAACCCGACAACTAAAATTGGATGACGCTCAGGAGGCTTTTCTAAATTGAGAATCGAGTTTGAAAGAACCATCAGCGCAAACTAAATGTGAAAGACAGCAGATGCCAGCAAATAATTTTAGAATTGAGGGTGAAGAAGTAAGCGACCAAGCGGATTTCTTATCTCGCGAATCTGATAATACCTGGTCAGGGATACTCTACATGCCTGACACCTTTACCCCTACAGGAAGCACGCCGATAGTTCTCAAAGCTAAAACGTTCGATCAGGTTTCGTTTAAGGACACCAAAATTCAGAATATCAGATTTATTAGCTGCACTTTTTGTAAATGCCTATTTATCGGTGCAACTTTCGATAAATGCGAGTTCATCGACTGCACGTTTAAATCAACAAACACCAGTAAACTGCGAATTCAACAGTGCCTGATCTCACCGGACAATTTTTCTGACAACTTTGATTTGGTTGCGGACACAAATATCGCCATCGACCTATACCACTCCCTTTATAAAAATGCCGTCGAAGAACACCAGCCGGAACATGCCGTCGAAAGCCTCTACCAGATGATGGAGGCGGAATTCAAGCACTTAGACTCTCAACGAAAACGAAAACGGATAACGAGGACAAAGTACCTCTGGCAAAAAACAGGCAAAGGTATTTATCGCTTTATTTCTGGCTATGGCCTAAGGTTTCGACGCGTTATGCGGTTTGCACTTCTGATACTCGTAGGCTTCACAGCTGTTAATTATGTATTTCGAGAACACATTTTCGAAAACGGAATAGTGACCATAGTTGATGCGCTGTACTTCACGAGCGTCACTATCACGACATTGGGTTACGGTGATATCACGCCAACAACACAGATTGGCAAACTGCTAGTGGTGGCTCAAGCCATAAGTGGTTTTGCAGTCGTCTCAATCGTTCTCGTTGGCGTTGCCAACAAAGCGCTGCGTGGAAGGTGATTCAATGTTCGCAGTAGCAAAATTCGGTTCTCACTGCCGAGATGACCAAATCTCCAGTAGCGATCAAGACCTCCTGCTCGTATGCGACAAGGTGCATCAATTCAAATATACACAGGAGTTCAAAAGAATAGGCTACTCTGTCTCAAGCTATACCCCCAAGCAATTACATCACATGAGGGATAGTGGCTCACTGTTCTTACAGCACCTAAAATTGGAATCGCTGGTGACCCATGATACGGGAAACATGTTTCGCGATTTCTTAGAGACATGTGAGCTCCGTCCGCCTTCAAATGCGGAGATAACACGATGCGAAGAGTCCATAAGATTCCTTCTGTCATGGCCAGAGGCCAGTGAAATAACCTCTCTGAAAGTGGACTGCCTATACTGCCTTGTTAGGGACTACCTCATAAAGCAGCTATCTCGTCAAAACATCCTCGCGTTTGGAATGAAAGACATTGTGTCTCAGGCATCAACACTATGGAATATTCCAAGTGAGCGTTTTTGGGGGCTTCGCCGAGCACGGGATGTGAAGAACTTGTATAGATTAGGAAGTAGGGTTGCACACAAGGACAGCTCTCGGATACTTGTTTCGCTTGTCGATGTTCTTACAAGGATTAACGACAAGCTCGCCTTCCCACCGCCACGAAATTTATCCAATCTCTGTGAAGCCTTTTCGGATCTGCCCCCGTCAAATTATCTTTTACTTCGCACTCTTGAAGCGGCGAACACCATCGCGGAATCCCGGCAGGTGCCCCATCCAAAAAAGGACCGAATTCATAAACTGATAACAAATCCAAACGCTTATGGATCATCAAGTAAATTTCGGCGGATGGAACTTGTGGCGTTATTAAATGACATCATAGGAATATTAACTACTGCGGATAGCCTTAAAACCGGACAGCGCGCCACAGCGGGGAGTCCGATAAATGTCGACGCCTTATAGGACTAGTGTCCCTTCTCAATTCACTAGTACGACTCCACTAAATAAACTCTATTCAAGGTTAGATTTCTAAATGCAACGCGTAGCTACACGGCGGATTGAGATTTACAACCACCTCCAAGGAAGCACCTCGTGTCAAACTTTTTTCTTTGCAGCAGCCCAAGAGGAAAGGTTCGCCGCTTATTACACAAGCATGTATTTGCTGCAGGATACCACTGAGAGCTTGATGGCGCATCGAGAAAAAGACTTCTCATCTAATCCACTTGAAGCTTACATCGAATTTTGGGGTGTGATGCAGGCACTAGTCATTCAACAAGATTCAATAGCTGAGCTGTATAAAGCAGTAACGAGCAGCAAGCTCGATACGCGCAACCTTACATCGTGGCAAGCGCTGAGAACTCTACGCAATACCTGTGCTGGTCATCCAGCCAATAAGGCGCGTCCCAAGACATCTCCAACGTCCAGAACCTTTATGGGTCGCAGCTTCGGAAACTATTCGGCTGTTACTTATGAGCAGTGGCAAAGTGGGGATAGACAACGTGGGGGTAGTAAAAGTCATCCGGTGGTTAATTTGGGGGCCCTTATTGATCGTTACGCAACTGAAGCAGAATCAAAGCTTGCTGATGTATTGCAATTCATGAAGAAGAAATAGCCATGACGACACCCAGAAATTTGACGTCTGACCAGAGGTCACTTGGAAAGGCTTCTCGCTAGCAGACCAGCGCTCATAGCTGAGTTCGGCCTGAGGTAGTATTTTTCTGGTCAGGTCTGAACTACTTCAAATTTGAAATGCGTCTATGGCTTTTTTCTAGCCTCAATTAGAGCAATTTCCTTTTTGATTTCAGTGGCTGAGAGTGTCTTTACAGTTTTGATTTTTCTCAACAGCTGCTGGTGACTAGCGAGCATTTCCTCGTCGCCTTCGTTTTTATAGTATTCAATATACTCACGGCACTGCTTCTTCTGTCTACTTTTTTGCAGAAGGCCGTCAACGCCCCTCTTTAGCCCTAAGCCAAAGCAACTTCCTGCAACAGCTCCCTGACCAGCTGTAGCGCCAATCGTAGAAAGGTCGATCAGTCCTCCTATCCCTGCCCCTAAAAAGGCCGCCGCGTAATCCATTGGATCTTGCAATTGATCCAAAATCCTATCAATTCGATTCGGCTTATCGTTTTCTTCTGGCACCGCAATCTCGCCTTTGAGCCCTATGGTACTCATAAGCACTGGAGGCAATGTGTAACAGAACCACGGAAGCAAAAAACAGCGGCGCATTACTTGTAAAACCAAATACCAAGAGGCCACCCAGGAATGCGCGTGACAAATGATCAGGTTTTGCGCGTAGGTTGAAATCAGTTTTCATCGACTTACTTTCTTTTAGTTTATCTTTCATCGTACTTGAACTAATAGCAAGAACTCTGAATCTGGTCAAGTGATAGTGTGTATTGTTTTCTGTGGCGTAAGGGCGGCTCACGCTATATTTAGATGGGCGGATCAATCTCCCTTCTCAACTCCAAAGTACGCTCCCGCTCCTGCTCATCCCGCTCAATTTCGCGCTTCAATAGTCTATCAGCGAGCTCGCGCTTTTCTCGGTCTTTGAAGAGATCGCGGGACTGCCTGATTGCGTGTTTCGCATCTGGGTCGAGCTCTTTCCACTGACCCTCGTCCAGCTTATTGGCGGCAAACTGCAACTCGCGAAGCAACACGAGCTTTTCATCGGGTACGCTCTGTAGATACTCAAGCTTTTTCGTTTGTAGATGGCGTATGTAAGACTCGGTCTGCCAGAGGTTTCTGGAGGCGTTCTCTATTCGGGGTTTCAGGTAGTGAATCTTACGCGCGTCCACTGCTGCGAGTTCAATTTGCTGATTCACATTCTTCAGGCTATCTCCTTTCAGATGGCCGAATTGAGCAGGCCTTCGCTCCAGTGCTTTGATCGCCTTTTTGATGGAAGTCTCTGAAGCCATTCCTTTAAACTTTTCCAGTGCTTGATCTGAGTCTTCGAAGATCAGATCGAAGGTATCGGACAGTGAGGCTTCCAGTGCCGTTAGATAGTCTTCCTTGAATCGAATTTTGTCCCTTTTTCGAGTTTCCTGGAAAATTTTCTCGTTCAGGAACCGCCACTCATCCTTGCCTTCGTCGTAGTCTCTCAGCGCCTGCATCTTTTCTTCAAATTCGTTCTCTCGCCTTCTGACACTGGCAACCTCGAATCTCGCCTTGATATCCAGCTCAGGTTTATGTTCCTGGTCTAATTTGTGCCATTCTTTTCGCTGTGTGCGCTGCAACGCCGTCCGCTCGTTGAGTTGATCGCGTTTTAAGTCCTCCAGCTCCTGTGACTGCTCCGCGCGACGTTTACGATCCGCCGCGTCCCCAATTTTTGTTTCCATCCAGGTAATGCCAAATACAAGCTTTATCGTTTGAAGTATTCCGGGAAACTCGGGCGCTTTCCGACTATCTTGATCGGCTTGATTATCCAGTATATGCCTGGCTTCTAATCGATCTCTCGCCATCTGGTGCTCACTGGTGAGCTTTTCCATCTGGGAGAGATGCTTTTCCCGAAGTTTATCCGCCTCCTCTAGGACATGTGATTGTTCAGTAAGCCGTCGCTTGCAGGTTTCGACCGTCTCAAAGTTGGATGGCTTCAGTGGGTGAAGAAGGGCTTTGACCTCAGACATTTTCACGCCCTTTAGACAGGTACTCAGTCTGTGCGCCTCGAACTGTGGATCAACGACCATGAATATGTTCGTCTTATCCCCTCGCGCCAGATAGTAGCCATTCTCTTCAAGGTTATCGATGAACTCTCGCCCGGTCTTCGCCTCCCTATAGAGCTCCGTGATTTCCGCCTTTCGCTCCTCAGCACTGATCCCCGTACGCTCTGCTTTTTGATGCTCTGCTCTCGTGAAGGTTTGCTCAGGGCGAGGCTCGTCCTGCTCTCGGGTGAAGACGCCAAACGAGGGCTCCAGGTCAAACGTCTTTTCGATTTGCCGTGCCGCCAGCTCATGCGCGGGATAATTGTGGCTATCTGATATGACCCTCATCGTCTCAGTATCGGTGCGTTGAAACACCGCATGAACATGTTCACGCCCATTTTTCTGGTGGAGAACGACAATGCGTGGCTGTCCGCTCAAGCCAAGCTGATCGGCCAGGATATCTACCGCCTGCTCCCATTGCTGATGCGTCAGGGTTTCATTGTGCCGGGGGCTGAGGCTGGTTTCGTATAAGCCGTGTTTGGCGCTGGTCAAGTGTGTGGCGAGGAGTTGATATTCAAGGAGCGCAGCCTCAATTGTAGGGGCGGCGCTTGTTTCATCAAACTCCAGAATATCTACGCGTTCATTCTGGTCGGTGCGCATGAGATGTCGCGCGAGCTTTCTGGCATGGCCGCAAGACTTCCCCTTAATGACCATCTTTGTTCAGCGCGACCATTAACATGGCTTTCATCGTGGAGATTTGCGCTCTCATGTCGCCAAAGGCGTCTTCAGTAACTGTACCGAAACCGTCCGTATTGGCGCGTTTTGCCAGTTGATTGACGTTCCCGCCGATTTTGCCGACATGTGCGAGAATCATGGCCAGCACTTCCTTATCCGGCGACGGCGCCCTCTGCGCCCTTTCTCCGGCATTGCCGAGAACCTTTTGCCGGATATATGCGCCCATTTTGAGGCCTGAGTCAGCGGCAATATGCTTCAGATAGTCATGTTCGGCGGGCGTGAGACGTACGGGAAGACATTTGGTGCGCTGCCGCGTCTCGCTCTTTTTGGGCTGGCCTGTGGATGTCGTGGCGGGGCTGTCGGCGGAGGGTGACGATTTTTTGCGCTGTTGGGCGGTGTCGGCGAGGCGTTTTTCATACGCCTCGCGGGGCACATTTTTATGAGAGTCGGTTTCTTTTTTTGTCATTCGCTACCCTCCAACCGCAGCTCTTATTGTTTTCCAGCCCACCGCGCCGATCACACCAACTGGCCAAAAAATAACCGGGTTCAGCACGGCTGCTGACGCGTTCCGAGGGGCGCACCTCGGTCGGGGTTCAGGGGTGAAACGCCCTGATTTATCCAACAAAACTGTTGGTCAGATTTTTAAGGTGAAACCCTTAAACCGCGATTGGGGCGGCTTCCCAATTTGACCGATTGAGGTCAAAGCCAGGGGGTTCCACAGGGGGATTCTTCCCCCCTTGGCAAGCAGGACGGTATAACCGTCCATGGCTTGCGAGCGCCGAAACAACTATAAAGCGCCCATTGGACGCTGTTGTATTGGACGCTTGGTGTGCTTCGCACACAAACGCCATGGTATGGCGTTATTTTATTACCTTACGGCAGACGCCACCCTATAATTTATAGTTTACATATCGCGATGTTAACAATTGGTTAATTTTTGATCAGCGCTCGAAATTAGCCCGAAAATATTGATGGGATAATCGATACAGTATTTACTGTGATGATTGCTTTCGGAAGCTGCTTTACGTTCGATCAAGATAGATCTGGCGCACCGAATAGGACTACAACCTCCTACGATGCCCCAGCCACCTTATAACCGTAGGTTATCGAATATGAAAAGGCCTACACCGGACCTCAGGCCGCAAAATCGGGGCAGAGATTTGTCCCATTTCGACCAGTTGGAAACTGGCGAGAGGCTGTTCCGGAAGACAAGTGGACACCATGTATCCGGTACAGACCCATTGAAAATTGGTCGGTGTGAGAGGATTTGAACCTCCGACCCCTTCCTCCCGAAGGAAGTGCGCTACCAGGCTGCGCTACACACCGGAATTAGAGCGCGCAACTATACCAAACGGCTCCAGGATGGCCAATAAGGCCGGCCAGCTAATGACCTTTAACAGTTCGCCGTAAGATCGAAGTACCGGCCATTTTCGTCTGAAACAATCGAGGGAGGGAAACTGCGATCAGTCAATACCATAGGCCGATGGATTGCTTTCCCAAGCCTCAATATCGGCCACCCTCCAGGCCACACTTCTTCCCCCAAGATTGACGGGTTGGGGAAAGCGCCCCTTGCCAATTTTGCTATAAATGGTGCTCCGCGCGAGGCCTACTCGTTCAGAGACCTCTTTCAGCCTCAGAAACGTAGGTCTCACCCTATCGGCTTCTAATATGGATCTGGAAGCCACCGTTAGAACATCACTATTCAGCCGCCCTTCAACACGGGCGCTAACTTTGGCAGCAATAGCGTTAGCCAAGTTATCGATGAATTGCTTGGGTATATTTACGCTGATTTGGTCTGACTGAAGCATATCAACTACCTCCAAAATTGAGGAGCTTAGATTAACTATTCTGACTTGCCCCATTTTTCGGGAAATTTGACCTCACCAGAAATTCCAACTTTCTGTGATTTATCGTCCTTTTTCGCCTCTTCCTTCTTTGCCCCAATCGCTGTCCGTTCATAGAAGCCAGACTCTACATCAAAGGGAATTGCAGCAATTACGCTCTCCGGGTCAGAATGTACCGCTCGAAAAGTGTACAGGTAACCCACTTCTGTCGTTTCCAGTGAAAGCACATAGGTAATTTGTGTTTGTCGCTTATTCTGCAAGTACGCATCGATATCCGGTAATCCAGTTTCGGTCTCCATTGATGCCAGGTTTGCTGTTAGCTCTGCATCCGATTTGTCAGCTTGAGAGTCCACATACTTTCCTGTTAAGTACTCCTTAAAGGGAATCAGCGTGCTAAGCCCCTCGGCCAACTTGGTATCGGGATTAGATATCACCTTAGTAAGAGTTCCATCTGCACCGAATTCCTGGGTCAGATTTGAGGTGCCGAACCATGGTAATGGTGCGTTTAGATAGTACTTCTGCCTGCCATCGACCACCCATTCAGGCTTTAGGGTATTCTGGATCATTGTCGCATCCATAGAGTTCGGGTCTGATGGCTCGTCAATCGCCAAAAACTGAGAAATAATTTGTTGAGCATTGCCCTCACTCGTCCTCTGAATACCAACGATGGCCTGCTTGACCGGATCAAGTACGTTCGCTCGCTCTCGTCGAATCTGCTTTTGAAACTTTATGGTTTCAAAGGCCGTATCAGTGGATGTGCTCGGAGCCTTAGCAAACTTCTTGACGGTTAGTTCCGCGTTTAGCCATGTGTGGCTATACACGGTGGTCTGAACATGCTGTTCCCGCTTGACGTAAAAGGGGATTCCCTCTACGTCCGCTGTATCATTTTCTACGTCCTTTGCTACCCAAACCGTATTAGTACAACCCAGTACGAAAAAAATCATAGAGCCCGCAATCAATGGCTTGATCATTGCCTATCTCCCTTATATTTTTACTTTGTAAGATTGCCTAGGTTTATACACCCATGAAGTCATGGTTGCTTTCTAGCAAGCTGGGTGATCTCCGAAAAATATCCACTTCCGCTTCGACAGAGGATTTCTTAGCGGCTACTCATCCCTTAATATAGATTCGATAGCCGTCATAATTTCGTCAGCAGTCAGCGTCTTGACTGTTTTAATTTTTTCACTCAAACGACCAAATGCGTCAGCTATAGGAGCATTTCGCTCAACATCTCTGTAATATACCTCTAGCTCGGCTACTTTCTTTTTCAATCTGCGTCTTGATAATTTTCCTTCAAGCGCCTTTTTTATTCCCAATCCTGCAGCTCCGCCACCCACAAGACCCTGACCAAGGGTCACATTCAGTGACGCTATGTCGACAACGACTCCCACTGAACTGCCTAATAGAAAGGCCGCGAAATCGCCTGACGTGCGAGTGTTCTCGCGAATAAACTTTACCCATGAACTTGAACCTTTGTCGTCAGACACTCGGCTTTATCTCATTCCGATCATTTTTCAAGGCTGCAAACGCACAGGAGCCAAAGTGAACCAGAGCGACGGTCGCAAAATATGCTGGCAGACTTCCAGTTAAAGCAAACAGAATAACACCTGCCGCAACTCCCTTAGCGAGGTGGTTGGGAGAACTCACTGAGTTAAAATCTAGACGTAACATCCCATTTTTTTTCTTCATTGCAATAGATTCCCTTCTTCTTTAACACCCCGGATTTTGATATCTGCATCTCTATTACTAGAAGCCTTTTTGTGCCAGGTCAAGACTATTTGACAAATCAACGATTGGTGATCGGCTGTGGCATACCTATTCTCCGCTCAAGCTCGGGATCTTGGTATGCCCAATCCCGGCTTACCTTCGCTGGATGGGTGCCCTGCCCCGTTATGACGATTTTGTCACTGTATTCTGCCCCAGAAAGAGCAGCGGGCGCAGCCAGCGGGGTTTGCTGTCCCGTAGCCAGGTCTTGGCGTGTACCAAGAGCCTCGGACACCATCTGAGCGGCTCCATCTTTCGTTGAAGGGCTTAGGTATAACTGAGCCTTGCAGTTGCCGAGCAGTCCTCGGGCGTCCGCGTACTGGGATTCAAGCTGGCCAAGTCGCTGAATAAATCCCCAAAGCTTGATGCCCTTGGAGCGACCGACATCGACCGCTTGTTCAATAGCCTGCATGTATCCAAGCTGCGGCATCTCATCGAACATGAGGAGAATTGGGGGCAGCTGCTTTGATGCCTCATCTGAAAGCGCCAGGTACTCGCGGAGATGCACGCCAAGGATAAGGCGCAGTAGTGGCGCAAACTCGACAACCTGGGCAGGTGTCATCGTGATGTAGAGAGTCGCGTTTTCCCGCCGGAGGCCTTCAGGCGTCCAGTCACAGCGCTTTGAGATATTCGAAATGCGCTGGCTCAAAAGCGGCTGCATCTGAGTCCAGAGTTGAGTCAGGACGTTTGAAAGGACATTGCTACCATTTTTTTCCGGCAAAATCAGGTTTGACTGTATTTGTCTACCAAGCAGACTACACAGTTCTGAGGGATGGCTTGAAAGAATATACAGCGTTTGTTCCAGCTCCTCCCGGTCAACGATCTGTCTGATGAGCTCCGCCATGGTCAGTGATGGCGAACCCGCCGCGCCATCTTGTTTCTGGTCATCACTTCTCTCCGCCACCTTAGCGATCAGAAATGCCTGGATAATATTCCTTGCGCTTTCCTCCCAAAACTTATGGTTACCACCTGGATCGACACTGGGCGGCATGATCAGATTGGCAAAGAACTGGCTGTCCCCGAATATCTCGTTTGGGTCATTTCGTATATAGTCGAAGGGATTGAACTGCTGACTGGTGTCGCTTGTGAAATCCAATTTGTAGACTTTGCCAAAATTCTGCTGGCGATAGCCCGCCGTGAAATCGTAGAGCTCTGGCTTGATATCTAAGACAATCGCCGCGCCTTGCCAGGAGAGCAGATTGGGGATGACCAGACACTGAGTCTTGCCTGTACCCGCGCCCCCGATGGTGATTAGGCTGCCGTCCTTGGAAAATGTCAGCGGCGTCCCGTCTTCAAGAGTGCCAAGGCTAAGTACGTACGGATTTTTGCCGGTATTCTCATAGATTGAACCAGGAATATCCGTTGCCGTGAGCCATTTACCGCCTTGGTGAATCATGTCGTGTACCTTTCTAATGGTTCTGTCCTGGGGGAAGTCATTTAGTTTCCGATCTACCAAGTGAAGCACGTCCGATTGAACTTCATCGTGACGCCATCCCAAGACATTCTCCAGCAGCCAGAAGGCACGCGCCGTACCCGTCTTGAGCTGCGAAAGCGGCATGTAGTGCTCATAATAGTCATTGTTACTAATCTTTTCCTTATAGCGCTCTATCGAGGCCTGCCGATCTCCTGCGAGCGTGGCGCCTGCGTAATACTCATAGGCTTTGCTATCGATATGCCCTGTGTTGTAGAGGTGGAGGACGGCGCGGAGCAGCTCCCGATCTAACGGCGGCATGAGACGTAATCCGCGCACGATGTAGAACCAGAACTTGAAAGGTGTGTGCTCGACCTTGACATGTAGTCGAACATGAAAGCTTCTGTTCAGCGCCTCAAAGCTCCGGTCAATGAGCGCCTCGCGCTGTTCGATTGTGCAGAGCTGTGCGGCATTGACGGCGTCCTCCATCGTGCCGCCCTGTATGGAATAGATAATTCCGCCAATATCCCGATAGAACGCTTCCTGGGAAGAATCCAGCCAAGGTTCAATCTCTTTCATCCCGCGCGTCTCGTTGAAGGGCTTGATTGCAAAGAAATAATAGAGCACCAGAACAACGGGTACGCCTATCAGAACAATAGGCACCGTAAAGGCGTTCGGGTATATCCAGCAATAATAGGCCAGCACAAGATAGGCCGCGAGGCAGAGCGTGTAGATCGGCAGCGGGTTGAGGAATCTGATTGGCTGTCGTTCACTCGTCACCATATAAGGGTAAGGGATCGGGTTGCCGTCCTCATCCTCTGTCTTAACAGCTTTGCCGAAGGGTATGGTTTTTCCATTGAAAATCGTTCGGCCAGCGCGATTGTAGGCCTTCGCCGCCTCAATCGTTTGGCTTCGCTTTCGGGAGGCTGACCTTATAAGCCCGGCGGCGACAAAGATCACGCCTAGCGGCGCGAGCCCGAAGAGCCCGCCCGCCGCAATCTCCGCAAAATAGACGTAATCCTCTTCATGCAGGACCATATAAACGAAGAGCGCCAGACCGGAGATGATCATGACTACGCCTGAGATCGTCAGGCGGGAGGTCACTGTACGTATTTTGTCTTTCCTGGCGCCGATGCGTGACAGAAGACGCAGGATCAGAAGCAAGAGCAGCAAAGCGACAAGCCCCACCACAATCATTTTCACGATCTTTACGAATAGCTCTCCGTAGTAACTGTTGTCAGGGTAAGGTCTTAGCTCATAGGCTTCCGGGAAAAAACTACTCATTACCAACCTATAGGCGCTGAAATCCTGCGCATCGAGCAGAGCCCGATCATCTTCCCGTATCATCGTTGGGAAATCGCCCTGCATGTAGGCGCGCTTATAGGTCTTCTCCAGATCATCCCACTTGCCCGGTTCTATGACCGGAAACTGATTAATTATGCTAATCATTGTGAGGAGCACATCTGCCCGCTTGATACGGGCATGTGGATCGTCCTCCGGGATTAACGCCATCATCTGGTCTACCGTCGGAAATTGCTCATACGGCATCAGGGCTTTGACGTCATCCGGCAACGGAAGGACGCTCTCAGCAATAGATGGCATGGCGCAGAGAGCCAATACCGCGAAGATGAGGCTTATTCTTATTGTCCGCATTTCAGCGATCCTGTACTGGAAGTTCCTGACCTTGGCAGTCCAATTCCTACCGCCCTTTTTCAGACTCCCGTTATCGCATATCGGTCACAATCTCCCGCAAGCCTAGCGGCTTATCCACTGCGTTTCTACCCTTAATCACTGCGTGATGCGTGCAGGAACTGACCTCTATGCCCTGCTCGGGGCATGAAAGGCCGGAATAGGTTCGGCCTGAACCAAAGGAGGAAACCCATGTACCGATTTCGCTATCTTGACACTCAGAATCTCGCCACGCGCTCTATGGAAGAACTCTCAGCTATGCTCTCCATCGCCTACGGCGACCTTGAAGGTCTGGAAGAACATTCCCTGGACCGTATCCGTATCCTGATCGGCATCCGCGAGATCACGGCTGAGATCAATCGCCGTACCTGGCAGGTCAGCCACCCGAGCACACCAAAGCCGGGAAGATAGCTTCCCGGCTCAGGCACTGAGGATCTATTAATCCTCAGGCTCGCCCAGGTGATCCCAGTAAGGGTCATCCTTTGGGCGGCTGGAGTTGGCGAAGCTCATGAACCAGACGGTTTGTGCCGCAAGGCGGATCAGATTCAGCATGTCCTTCAATGCGAAACTCTTCGTATTGTGCCATTTGCCTTCGCTATCTCGGTAGCTGCGCTCAAAGCTGGCAGCATAGAAGCTATGGCCATCGGCGCTTTTGTTTTCCCAGATCGAGGCCTTCACGCGACCAAGCTTGTAGGTTTTTACGGGTTTATTTGCTTTTGTAGTCATCGTTATCTCCTTTCTGTTTGTTTAACGATGTATTCCCGACAGCCGCCGGTACAGGCGGACAGGTCAAAGCTGGCGTAAGCGATTATGCGGGCAGGAGCGCAGCGACAACACGAGCGACCAGCCACCTGCGAAGGCTTTGACCGGTACGGCGCAGCGGCTAAGGTTTACATCATTGGGTTAAACACACAGCAAAAGGAGTCGAGGAGATTACAGAGACAAACCTGTTTCAGACATTCGCCGCTTTCCGTTGGGAGTGAGGTCAAAAAAGCCCAGTAAATGCAGAGACTTACCTATCGATATTCGAGCGCAACTGGAGTACACAGGAATGCAGCAAGCCAAGTACCGAAGCTGTCAATAGCGTGTTGTTAATCAATTATTAATCACTTTTCCATAAACTGAGAAATGTAGGAGGCACAGTCTATACAAACCATAGGAGGGTTTTATGGACGACTACTACATTGACGACTGGGGCGAAGTTCAGCATAAAGAAAATCTATCTGATTGGTCAGATTTCGAGCCTTGGCAATTCTGGCAAACACAGTTCGAATGGATTGATTGCGATGATGACCTCAAAGAGCAGGACGTGATCGCGTTCAGGGATGATGTCATCATTAACCATCGAGACGGATCTCGCACTTTCAAGGACGGTGTGCGGTTTAATATCTGCCGTATCGCGAACATCAAGAACGAAAAGGCCTATTTGGAAGTCATTCACAGCGAGGGCGAAGCTGCGTTCGAAAACGAGGAACGCATTTACAGATCATTGAAGTGGCTGGGGCGATACGGAGTCCAACGGTGGCCAAGAGACCACAGCCCTACAGAACGTGTCACATCAGAGCAAAAGCAGAAAGGCGACAAGATTAAACAGAAACGCGAAGCAAACAGCGCCTCAGATAGTGCCACAGGAAGCGGCTCGTACACCCACACCTTCAACAGCAAGCAGAGAAAGAAAAAGCATCCTCAAAGCCGCTTCTACGGCAGCTCACCAACGGGCAAGAATTGCCCTCTAAAGCCCTGATTCCAACTTGGCTTCCGCCCTGAATTTCCGGACACTATTCCGGACACATTTCCGGACACAAGTCTGCTTTGGTATTTTGAGAATCGTTTTATTTCAACGGTTTAAACAACCAGAGAGGTTTCCTCGAATCCCACCTCCTCCGCCAATCTTCAAAATCCTTCCTTTCCAGAACCCAGTAACAACCGACTGATATTGCTTATCTATTTTTCTTCTTGACTCTTTTTTAATCCTTCTTTACTTATCATTAAAGAAGAAAAACGGTAACAATTCAGGAACATTTTTGGACACATGAGGTATATTTATCGAGAAGGAAAATGGTACTACTTCAAGCGACGCATCCCGATCATCTATCGTGAGTTCTATCGCAGAGAGTTTATCAAAACGTCGCTCAAAACAGATTCGCAATCTGTCGCGCAACAACGCGCAGAAATCCTCAACTTCGAGCTGGAGAAAATCTGGCTTCACCTATCGACGGATGGAACCGCAGATCACGATAGCATGTATCAGAAAGCTGTTAGGTTGGCGCGGATGAGCGGCTTTCAGTATATGCCTGCGCAGAGTATCGCAGAGGAAGACATAGAGCAGATAGTGCGGCGCGTACTTCAGCTCCAAGACAATACCGATGTACCAGCCCAGGAATCACATGTACAGGCTGTACTAGGCGGTCTGCCGCAGTCAGCATTGCCAATCAGCGAAGCGCTTGAAGAGTACTTGGCATTCGAAAAGCAGAATCTTCTGAGTCGGAGCGACGATCAGATTCGCAAATGGGAAAATCCCAGAAAGAAAGCCATCTCAAATTTCATTTCAGTTTGCGGTGATCTGCCTGTCGAGAGCATTACGCGACAGCATGTTTTGAGCTTTAGAGACTGGTGGCACAATCGAATGCGTTCAGAGGGTCTCACGGCGAATTCCGCAAACAAAGATTTTTCTTATGTCGGACAGGTGTTGTCCTTTATTAAGGACAATCGTGGTATTGCCCTGGATATGAATGCGCTCATGACAAAGCTCCGGTTCACCGAGGTCGCGGGTACACGCCGGCCTTTCAGTACGGAATACATCAGGAATGTCCTGTTGAATCCCGGAGAACTGGTTGGCTTGAACAAGGAGTGCCAGCTATTTCTATTTGCCATGGCGGATACCGGGGCAAGGCCTTCTGAGCTCGTCGGACTGAACTTCAAGAACGGCGACATCCGGCTGGACGCAGATATACCGTTTATTGATATTAGACCTGCCCAAAATCGGGCGCTGAAGACCCCTCAGAGCGCGAGAAAGATACCTCTGGTGGGTTCGTCCCTTTTTGCCTTTAAACGGCTTCCAGAGGGCTTTAAACACTATTATGGCAATTCTGATTTGCTATCCAATACACTGAACAAGTACTTGCGCGAAAATGAGAAGCTGCCTTCGAAAGATCATTCGGTGTACAGCCTGCGCCATAGCTTTGAGGATCGTCTGACTGCCGTCGAGCCGCCGGACAAGGTACAGGCGGCATTGATGGGTCATAAGTACAACAGGCCGCGTTATGGCAAGGGCCCGAGCCTTGAGCAGAAGAAAAAGTGGCTGGACGCAATTTGCTTCGATGTTTCATAGGGTTGGCTCGCCCTTTGAAATCCTTTTAGCGATATTTATCAAATCCTTCTGCTTTCTTCTCTGCTCTAGCTCGTAATGAAGCCGTTCAAATATTGGAAGATAAGCGTCTCCGTAGCAATCAACGATTTTCGCTACGAGCACATAGCATTCCTCTAGAAGTTCATCGGTAACATCGTGTTTTTCGATCTTTTCGTGGCGGCGAGCGGTTTGAACGAATTCAGTCGAAATCGATGCCATCCTTACGGGTTTGAGACGCTCAACATAGTCATCTATATGCCACTCACGAGAAACCAAGACCTGTCCTTTCTTTGAAACCAGAGCCTGCCTACTCCGGTACAATACGCCTGTATGTTTATGGTAACGGATATTGGTTAATATTTTGTTCATGAATATTAAGGCCACTGGCTAAGCCAGTGGCCTTAAAGGTTAATGGCTCCAGAAGACATGAACCTCTTCGAAACCTGTTTCGATGGTGAAGATATCGCCTGAGTATTCCCAGTCACGAGCCATCTTCTCGTAGTCGATGTAGTATTGCAGGTTCTCAGGAATTTCCGTTCCGGTTTGCTCCGTGAAGTCTTCCGCGTAATCGGCCAGAGACTTAAAGCAGCCCTGATAGTTTTCTTCTGCTAAACGGCGTGCTTCCTCAAGGTCTGAACAGTGGTCGAGGAGCTCTGAACCGAAGTCGGGATATTCTTCCAGGAACGAAGCGATCTCGTGAAGCGATTGGATGCTTTCGTATTCTGAGACGCTGTAGCTACCGAAACCTTCATAGTCGTGAATGGCGTATTCTTCTGCGAAGTCTTCAGGACTGGATTTAAGCATCGCGTGGATGTGTTCCCAGATGGTATCGATATCGTCCAGGGCGTCAATCCAAATGCCGTGGAGTATTCCGTTATTGTAAGCGGCTAAATCTGCTATGTAGATACGTGGTGTTGTCATCGTTTTCTCCTTCCTTTTCTGTTTAACGATGACCTCAATGCGACAGGGCGCATAAGCGGAGATTGCAAAGCCGAATTTCGAGGTGGTGCGGCACGCAGCGCAGCGAGTACACGGCTCGTAAAATTCGCTCGTATAGCTTTGCAATAAACGCTGCGACTTGTAAGTTGAAAGGTCGGAAGTCAGAAAAGGAAGGAGGGTTTGACAATCACCTAATTGAAGTGGATTTAATGTTTACTTATATTCTCGGAATCCTGTCAACACGTCAGCAAACGATTTCGGCGCATATTTTTCGTAACCTTCCTGATCCACATACACAAAATCGTATGCTACATCTGATTGCGTAGCATTGATGTCCTCACACCACTGAGATAGCCGTCGTGTTTTTAGCGGGACATCCAGGTCTTCTTGTCCCTTTGTCTCGACTACAACAATCCGGCTATCTGACAGCTTCACAAAGAAGTCGGGATAGTAGTTGGATATGTCGCCGTCGGCATTCACATAGTCCAGCTTGAAATGCACCGCTAGATAGTTCTTGGCGTAGGAAACTACATCGCTGCAATCCTCCAGAAAACTGGCAAATTGCAGCTCGAAATGACTGTCGCCGATCACGCGATTGAACACGCTCTTTTTCGGCATCAGGTAGCCCTGGTCTTTCACCACAAAAGGCCGGGTCTGACGAAGTTTGATGGTATCACGGATTTCCGCGTCGCCCTTGTCGCGCACGGTCAGATCGTTGACCGATTTCTTGAAGGTCTCAATCACCGTCTTGGTGGCCGCTAGTTCGGACAGATTGCGCAGCGTGTTCGGCGATTCCAGATCAACTACCTGGCTGAACAGCATATTCTGAATAAACGCCTTGATCTTGCCGTACAGCACATCGTAGCCACTCACCAGCCGCAATTCTTTCATCACGGTTTGGGTAAAATAGCCAATCACGCTGCGATAGTCTGCCACCCCGGCGGTATCCAGAATCGTGGTGTGCGTCACCTCGCCGGTAGTAATGTCCTTGAACACAATCTCGCGCTGCTCCTCCTCGCTGAAGGTCTGGTAGATCACCGGCTGGAATGTCATAGCCCCAGCATCCAAGTCGCCCAGGTTCTTGTACTCACGATAAACACGCGGCGTCAGCACCGGAATTTCAATATCCAGTGCCTCAATATCTTTCTTCTCGTTGCTGTTATCGACTTCCACCACAAGCGGGGTCTTGGGCTTGGTTCCTTCGCCCATGGCCTTGCGCTCCAGCTCCACGCCCTCGGCCTGAATCGATTCAACAAAGTCCATGAAGGCATCCGTACCCACCACGCTCACATATTCTTCTATGCCACCGGGGTACATCTTGCGCAAGCCGCGCCCGAGGGTTTGCTCCGGGAGGATATTGCTCTTAGCAGAATAAGCCCGTAGCCCGACGATGGTGGTGACGTTCTTCACGTCCCAGCCTTCCTTAAGCATCAGCACGGACACAATTGCCTTGTAAGGGCTAGCTAGTGAGTCAATCTCGTTGGATTGCTGGCGCAGCTTCTCCAGTTCTTCCTTCGCCTTGCCTGAAGCGGCTTCAGAAATCTCTCCATTGTTCTTGGTATGAATCACCAATACCGCATTCTTGAGATCGGGATAGCGCCCCTCCAGATATTCCGCCACGTCATCGCAGTTTTTGGTGTCGTCGGTCATCACGAACAGGATGGCCTTCTTGTCCAGCTTTTGGTGCTCCTCATAGGCCTTGCGCCATTCGATCACGCCCAGGTCGATATAGTCGGCGTATTTCTCCGTGTATTTCGCGCTTTGCCGTTCCGACAGCTTGGCGCGGCTGGCAGCATCGGGCAGTACGGGATGCTTGACCACGTTTTGCGAGATCGCTTCCACCAGCGGATAGTCCGCCACCGTCTGGACAAAGATCGCGCCGTTGTTGTGCTTAGGTGTGGCAGTCACATCCAGTTGCAGACTTAAAGCGCCACCCTTCTGCAATAGGCGGTTATGAATATCCTGAATCGACTGGAACCAGGCCAGTTTCGCATCATGGATATGGTGCGCCTCATCGTTAAGCACCATAAGCTCTTCGATGTCGCGCACGATCATGCCAAGATCAACCTTGGAATCCGTGGTCGCGCCGGTAGGCCGGTCGCCCAGGAAATAATCCATTGTGTTTTCATCATCCGGCGTGGGTGGAATGTCCTCCCCCGCATAGACGCGGTGGATATTGGTCAGAAAGATATTGCCTATCGGATGGGTGACGTTCACCTCGTCCTGTTTATACAGGGTCAGTTGAAAATCGTCCCGCCAGTTGCGGCCATCAAAACCGTTATCGGGAAGTACCGGGTCCTCAAAGAATATGCGCAGGCCTTGAAAGTCGTGGTAAATCCGATCCAGCACGATGATATTGGGTGCAATAACCAGAAAGTTACGCGATAGCTCCGAATCCGGCTCGTACAACTTGTGAAAAAAACTCCAAGCAAGCGCTAGACTCATCACCTTGGTCTTGCCACTGCCGGTGGCCATCTTGATCACATAACGTCGCCAGCTCTCGTCAAACATCTGTGCCGACACCGCACCACTACTGTCAAATCGCATCAGGTCAAACTTGTCCTTAGCGCCCACCACGTCATACAGGTAGATGATCGTCTCCAGCGCCTCGCGCTGGGCAAAGAAGTATTGAAACTGCGCATCCGTACCATTCGGCTGTGGCTGCAAGTGAGGCTCCTTAAACCACCAATTCAACAAGCTCTTGCTAGTATCTGTTGCACCTACATAACCACTATCGCGAAACTCTTTTACTTTCTTACGCAGTTGCGCTACCAGTGGCGGCATCAACTTATCCATGGTCGTTTCGCGCATTGCCTCGTCCGCCGGAAACCATCGGATTTCTGGATTGAGAATGGCGTGAGGGGATTCTGGAAAATCAGGATGCAGGGCCATTACTTCTTCTCTCCTAGGCTGACTTCCACAATCGTCATAGTGTCGTTACCAAAAATATCCACTACCTTCACGGCGATCTTCCGACGACCAGGCGGACACTCATGCGCCACGCTGGTCAGTTCCAGTGAACGGTCCTTCTTGGTGCGGAAGCTCTGCCATTCATTCTCGAACACGTAGTCGCCAGTCCACTGCTCCTCGGTGTCGTCGGTCTCCTCGTTCTGAATACGCACGATCTCGCGCTTGCTTTCGAAATCGAAGTCCACGCTCCAGTAGTCGATCCAATCGGTCCAGTGCTGGGTCAGTTGCTCTCGGGTGATCACACCGTCTTTGTCCGCGCTGACCTTCACGATCTGCCCGCGCTCCACCACGATACGACTACCCTTTTTTTTCAGGCTCGCCTCAGCGTTAGCGATAGAGTCCTGCGAGTAGAACACCGAGAAATCGGTCAGCTCCACTGCCACGGTGCCAAGTCCTTTCTTTCCGGGCTTCACGTGTGGTTTGACCTCGATGAAGGAAACATCGTGGAAAACCACCTGATTCTTCTCCACCGCCCGCTTGTCGAACACCTCGGCGGGAATGTACTTAGGCGCGATGTCGATGCCCTTGCCACGCGCCTCGTCCAGCACATTGGGGAACAACCCCATCTCGAACTCGAAGCCAAGAATGTCGACCTTAGTGATGTGCTTCTTGCGGCACTCCAAGATAATCTCTTCAACGAAAAGTCGGGTTACCGGCATGTTCACCGGGCCTACCGCTACGAGCCTCCCAGCGCGTTTGCCGTTGAATGTGGAAAAACCTTCGGTCTTTTCCGCCCTGTAGGCGCGTAGGATGAGATCGAGGAAGGCCTCCTCTTTGGCTGCGAGCTGCTGCTGTTTCTGTTCCTCGCGCAAGTCGGGATTGACACCGATATAGTGTTGGCGTTCGTATTTTCCTAGGTTGAGGATCTCAAACGCGCGGTAGTCCTTGCCTTCGGCCTTCAAAGCCCTTTGTACGCCGATCATGCGTTTGCGGGTGGTGTGGATGGCAAACTTGCCCAGGTCGGTGGCGATCCATTTGCGGCCTAGCTTTTCCGCCACGGCGGCTGTGGTGCCGGAGCCGCAGAAGAAATCCGCGATAAGGTCACCTTCGTTACTGCCAGAGGTGATAACACGCTCAATTAGCCTTTCTGGTTTCTGAGTTGGATAATCAAGCCGTTCCAGGGCGACAGGGTTAATTATCGGTATAGTCCAGACATCACCTATGGGCCGTTCTTTGGCCCCATCGGCATACATCAAACTTCCGTCTGGATTTTTCAACCATACTCTTTCGCCATCAATTTTTTTGGTAACAGGTTGTTTTTTTTCTACTTTGACTTTTCCACCGACTTCATTGTGACAATATGACTTGCCTTTTGAATATTTCAAAAGCACGTCATGCCTGGTGTCAAATGTTTTTGCCCCCCAACCTGTGCCAAGCTTGTTTTCGTAATGCCATACAATCTCGTTTCGAAAAACGCTTGATCCGAATATTTCATCAAGGATAAGGCGTATGTGGCTGTTCACCCTCCAATCACAATGCACATAGATGCTCCCATCCTCCGCCAGCAGATCCCGCATTAACACGAGCCGCTCGTAGATCATGGCGATAAAGGAGTCCGCGCCTTTGCCCCAGGTGTCACGGTAGGCAATCTCTTCAAGGATGTTGGGTTTCTTAGTGAAAGTGTCGCCGCCGATCTCGATATCCATGGAGAAGTCAGCGCCCACGTCGAACGGCGGATCGATGTAAATCAGCTTGAGCCCGCCTTGCCGCTCAATTTCCTCGCGCATCGGGCCATTTTTGAGCGATGAGAGGATCAATTTGTTATCACCCCAGATAAGCTTATTTGTCCAGCCTTTGAGCTGGCGGCCACGGTTGTCCATGGCAAAAAGGTCAGATTGAAGAGAAGAATCCTCGGGCTTCTCGGCCCGCGGCTCGTCTACTTGCTCGATAGTCTGAAACGGCAGTACGATATTGCAGACCTCATTGGTCTTTCCGTTCCATACCAACTCTACTTCGCGCTTGTCGTCGAAAAGCAGAAAGCGGTACTTATCAGGCAACGGCTTTCCCGACTCCAGAAACTTACTTATATCTCTTATTTCACTATCGGTTAGCTTCATGCCCCACCTTTATACTTCTACCGATTCAAAATAGCGTTTCTTACTTGGTTTGCAAAGCACAAACTTACTCTCGCCAGCTACACTATCTTAATAGCAGATTATTGGTTATTCGCGTGTGTAAAAGCCCGCTTCAAATACGTATATTTTGTTCTCATCATTCTCTCGCATCGCCTCCTGTATGCCCCTCTTCAAGTTGACAGTATTCTCGTCAACATCTATCAAAAGGAATGCCTCATACTTTCCAAGAAGTAGCGATGCTAAGCCAGCGCTAAATCCGTTCTTCATTAAAGTTATTTTTCTCAGGTCGGTCGTCCCGTATTTAATTCTCGTATACAACTCTTCATCCAATAACTCCAGATCATTCAGAACCTCTACAAACTTCATTATCTGGTTATCTAGAAAATCTTGCTCTTCCTTTATCCGGACAATAGCTAGGTTCACCTTTTGCTTTTGCGTCTTCTCTGACACATCAACCCATCGTTCACGATGACTACCCGGCCGGGCGGTATCACCCCACTTATCAACATAGACTAGTGTGTCATCAATGCTATCCCAGTAATCAATGAACCTTTTGATCATCTCAGCAAAAGATGCATTTCGCATACGCCATTTTATAAACATCCGATAGAATCTTTTCGCGCTTTCCTCAGAAAGCCGCTGTAAATGCCTATGCTTACCTTCAGGTATATGGACTATGAATGCGAGGTGAAGAACCTCCATGAGCTCCTCGGCGTCAGTAATAGCGTGTCCACCTGCTTCTATTTCTGCGAGAAGCTCGTCAATTTCCCTTTCAGACTTAAGAACATCAAACTCTGTAATGTTATTGATATAGCAGAGTCTTCCGACAACAGTGTTCGCATATGTTGCATCGGTACCTGTAATACCGGGCTCAATGTTTTCAAGAAATTCGTTGGCCCGGTCAATTTCCGCTTGATTTTCGCTCGTGATCTCTACAGATTCGAGCATTACATTATCCAACTCGTCTTTAATCGGCTTGTCGATCTTTACACGCTCCCTGACGAAGCTATCGATATTGGCATTGGAAGCCATATAGCGTGAGGAGGCAACAATATAGATTTCAGGTTCCAGCATCGAAAGCGAACCATTTTCGCGGTCGAAGAGCTCACTAAAACGGCATACGCGTCCTACCAGATTCTTAAACTGTGATGCGGACAAGTATGAGCGCCCTTTCCGACATTCGAGCAAAAATAGCTTCTCGGCTGGGATGTTCACACCTTCTAGTAAGGTCGAACTAGATACGATGTAGCGTATACTGGGGTTAATAGAATAGAGGTTTTCTACATATAACTTTATTACATCAGGCACTGAGCCGTGATGGTAAATGACCCCTTTTTTAAGGCAATCTAGCATTCCATAATCTTTATGCAAAAACTCTGCAATATCTTCACATGCCGCCGATAATTCTGGGTCCTCCAGCCCTTCTCCCGCATCTGCTAGACCGTTCGCAAATTTTTCAAGCTTCGGAGGCGAGTTCAGGTAGACAACATTCTTGTCGGCTGAATTTTTTCGTATAAATGCTATTTCATTTCCATGTAGCTCAACGGGAACAGGTATAAACGCATCGATATATTGGTCGTAAATTTTAAGGGTTCTATCGGTATTTCCCCGCAAATCAACTACATGATAGCGCTCTGACTTCAAATGTTCGCTAATACGAAACTCCGTATATTTCGCCTTTGAATACCGAGTTGTTAAACTATCTGAGCTCACAAGGAAGGGTGTTAAATAGTTTAAAGAAGTGGCGTCGCTACGACGGCTCAGTAATGCGATCACCTCGGCGAGCAACATACTTCTCTGGTCGCCTGAAAGAAGATTGTGTGCCTCATCTATAAATACAAAATCAAATGTGAGGTCACGATCATCCTGAATGATTCGCAGCAAGCGCTCCTGCGTCAGTACAGCGACGAAACCGGTATCCCCCTCATTGTACATTTCGGGATGGGTGATTATTTTTCTAGCCGACGCTGCTTCGCCAATCCCATGCAGGACCCTCTTCCGTATCTGCGATAGAAGTGCCTTTGTCGGAACTATCATCGCAATGGTGGCATCTGGATGGGAATTACAGAAGCGCACAAACAGCTCTGACTTGCCATAAGACGTTGGAGCGATGACCGCCACTCCCTCGTCTGCATGCTCATCAAAGTAGCTATTGAGTTCTGCCTGCTGAGCAGTCAGGTATATACCGCCAGAGTTATAGGTTTCGCCAAACCCTGAGAGAAACGCACTGAAAAATCTCTCTTCAAAAAAGTAAGACAATTCCGCCCTATTTTCAATCGCCTTAGTAATGGGAATATATCCCTTACCTATAGCTATATCATAGAGTGGTTTGTAATCGGCTGATAAATTAGCATCGAGCACTATTATCCTGTACCCAAAGTCTTTTGCATTATCATCTCCCGCGTTCATTAGGAGAAGCGCGATTTTCAGAAGGGCTTCACGTTGCTCTGAACTAATCTGCTCACGGAGTAGCAGTTTAATATACAGTTCGGGAAGATTTGTTTTTCTAATTGTTCTAAGAGTAATGCCGGTCACGCTTCAGACTCACTCTCTAGGAAATTCGCTACCTGTTCATACGTTTCTTTCTGTATTGAGAAGACTATAATGTCTCTGAATAGCTGTTCCTCAACTATTTTTTTTCTTTTTTTATTTATTTCCTTGGCCGTAACTGGATCGGAAGTATGTTTATAGGTGACTGACACTAGGATTACATTTTTGTCGCAGCCATCCTGCAATTCATCAGAGGCTTCCTTATGGCATATTTCCAGTATTTGATTGATGCGATCCTTGACCTTGCCACTGGAAAGGGCGAGCCTCGCCCCATTGATGGCGTTAAGCCAGATATGGGTCTGATTATCAGAAAATCTCGTCTTTAGGTCGTTCTTTGCCGTATTGAGCAAAGTCCTATTGAATGTATTAGCACTAATAGTCCCAGCACTACCGGATTTCACTTCAGTAACCCACATCTCTTCATGCTTTTCATCGAAAACAATTAGATCAAACCCCTTCTTGATACTACTTTCTTCCATGTTAAAAAGTGGATTAGCAGGTTTAATGTCGGGACAGTTCTTGAGAAGCAAGATGTGCGTTAGGAGTTCTCCAATCATTCCTTTTTTAGTATTTTCTGATTTAGTTGCATACCGCTTGTTAAATTCCTTTAGTGTTTCGCCGTAAGAAGCGACACTACTGCCAGAATTAACCATGTCTAGACCATGGCAGATTGCCGAAAGTCGCTCTCTAATTTCAGTTTTCAGCTGTTCAGAAAAATCGTCTACACGACAAACCATCGCAGACTTACTTTTCTCAATCGATATGCCATCAATCATGTAGACGCATCCCTTCCAGGATCTTAGAGATCACCTAAATCCCTTTCGGGCAATCTAATAGGTATTCATTCGATCATCTTTTGGGTTTATATTCATAATGCTCTTTATCATTCTTGTACTAACTTCTTTTAGCGCGTACACACGGCTTTATCATCAAGCTCTGTAGCCTTCATTTCCTCCTTCTGGAATTTGACCTCCTCCAGCACCTTTTCCTTAGTGGGCTCCAGAAGCGTATCCAGGCGGCGGAGAACCACCATCGACAGGATGACATCGCGGTATTTGCCGCGAACATAGACATCGCGCAAGCAGTCATCAGCGATGTTCCAGGTAAACGAAGCCAGCTTATTGTGTACAGAGTGATCCATTAAGCTTCCTTACCTTCATTTTTCTTATCTTCGATCCAGCGCTCTATATCTTCCTGTTTGAACCGCCAACTTCCACCGACCTTAAACCCAGGCAACTTGCCATCGGCGGCCAACTTGTAAGCCGTTTTTTCGGCGAGCTTTAGATACGCGGCAACCTCTTTCAAGGTCAAGATTTCATCAGTCATGGCTTTCTGGCGCTCTTATACCTAAAGCGACAATAGGGGAAAATCGGGGAATCAACAATAAAAAATATAGATTCACGGAACCTCGGCTCACAGCTAGTGCTATCAGGGTAAAGCAACAAATACGTTGCTATGCAACAAAAACCTTGTCGCGACCAGCTTATAGCAATTTTTGTGTTGCTTTTAACTTTTAGGCAACTAATATATTGCTATAATGGCTTTAGGAAACCAATACGTTTCTTGAAAGGGATTCAGATGAGCAAGATACACGATCAGCTAAAAGCCCGGCGCAAAGCACTCGGTCTCAAGCAAGAGGATATGGAGCTCCGTGTGGGCATGTCACGCCAGCAATACCAACGCCTGGAGGCCAAAGGGAACCCTCGCCTGGACACGCTGGAGCTGGTCGCCAAGGGCTTGAAGATGGAACTCATGCTCATCCCGCAAGAAAAACGGCGGGATGTTGAGGACTTCTTGGCCGGCAAAAAGAAAATCGGTGGGGGATTCACGTTGACCGCAAGAGGTTCTGTCGTAAAGCCCTCCCCGGAGGACGACCCCTGGAGCGATCTGCTGGAGAATGACGATGACTAATGGCGATACCGTCAGCGTGCTGAAACTCGCCCTCCACGGGGCGACAGTGGGTTATCTGGCGGGGTATCGAGATGGGCGCACCATCCTGACCTTCGCGCCCGAATTTGCCGCCAATGAAGCTCGCCCGACGTTTAGCCTGATTACACACCCGGCTTTTCCCAAAGCAGAGGCGATCATGGAAAAGCCCTGGGTCAAACGGCAGAAGCTCCATCCAGTGCTTTCCAACCTGTTGCCCGAGGGGGCATTGCGGGAGTACCTGGCACAGGCGCTCAAAACACACTCAGACAACGAATTTGAGCTTTTCGCGTATCTGGGACAGGACTTACCCGGTGCACTGATTGCCACCGCTATCGAGCCGGACGCTGTTCCAGATTACGTCCTGGACGATACGGCCAAAGCAAGAGCGGTCAAATCCCCTGATCAAGACGAAAAAAAGCGATTCTCGTTGGCAGGCGTCCAGATGAAGTTCTCCATGCGGGAACGGGACGGACGCTATCAGATCGCCGAGTCAGGGGCACTGGGGGATTGGATCATCAAAACGCCCTCTACCACGCACAAACATGTACCCCTAAATGAATACACCGCGATGCACCTAGCCGAACTCGCGGGCGTCACCATCCCTGACATCCGCCTGGTCGAGATGGACAAGCTAGAGCAGCTCCCCGCCATCAATCTGCCCAATGAACACTACGCCTTCGCCATCAGGCGCTTTGACCGTCATGAGGGCGAGCGAATTCACATGGAAGATTTCGCCCAGATACTGGTGAAATACCCGCAGGAGAAATACCGCTCAGCGAACTACCAACAAATCGGCAAAATCCTCTACGGCTACGCTGAGGATGGGCTGGGCGATGTTCAGCAATTCGCCAGGCGATTGCTGGTCAATATCCTGCTCGCCAATGGCGATGCCCATTTGAAAAACTGGAGCGTGCTCTATTCAGACCAAGTAACACCCACCCTCTCCCCGGCTTACGACATTGTAACCACCCGCGTTTACATGGGCGACGAACGCGATTTCGCTCTCAACCTGGGGAAGAGTAAAGACTGGTATCAGGCCTCAATGGCACAATTTGAGTACTGGGCGGGCAAGGCCGATATACCGTGGCGAGCGATCCGGCCACACCTGCTGGACACGATGGAGAAAGCCCGCAGCCTATGGCCTGAAGCACTGCAAGGCTTGCCGATGGATGAGAAACACAAGGTTGAATTGAAAGAACACTGGCGCAATCTGCATCCTGACTTCCGGATCGAGGCGCCATAACCCGCACCGGGCTGGTGGAAAAATCGGATGGAAATGTGGATGTCATCGACATATCCAGCCAACATGTCGATTAAAACATGAAACATCGACATATATTCTATGAGCCTTCCTCCCGCCTTTGTCCGTATGAGTCCCTAAACTGTCCCTATATTGAGCAATAGGACAGCCTATAAGGACAAAACAAAAACCGGACTGGGCAATCATGGCCAAGAATGACTCGATTCAGACACCACAAGGGTGGTACACTTTGGCAATTCCTTGAACGAGAGGCAAGGAATAAAACCCTTAAATATCAATTAGTTACAAGAGTTTTGCGGCGCTAAGCGCTTGTGTGTCCCAATCCTCTCCTGGGCACCATCCGATCGGTAGTCATTGCATTCCCAGCCAGTTATCTGGCGCTAGCGGCGACGTTTCAAAAAAGCCTAAACCAGCGTGCCAGACATCGTCAGTATCCGGC
>TARA_R110002073_G_scaffold18564_18_pt1 | contig 29531 bp, 26 predicted proteins | sample TARA_R110002073 | Tara Oceans TARA_R110002073 (sample SAMEA4397174) | marine metagenome | biome: Polar Biome; feature: [DCM] deep chlorophyll maximum layer (ENVO:01000326); material: water (ENVO:00002006), including particulate matter (ENVO:01000060) such as... | depth 40 m | reverse complement strand
CGGCCCGGCGCCGGGCGCGGCGTGCGCGGTAGCTGGGCAGCAGCACCAGAAACGCCGCAAGAACCAGCAGACCCAGGGTCATCGGCCGCTCCACAATGAAATCCAGGCCGCGGTAAAGCTGCATGGAGCGGGCGAAATTGTCCTCCAGCATGGTGCCCAGGATGAAGCCGATCAGCAGCGGCGCCAGCGGGTAATCGGCAAAGCGCAGGATCGTCGCGGCGACGCCCAGCCCGACCAGGATCAGCAATTCCGTGGCGTTGTTCTGGCCGATATAGGCGCCCATCAGGGTAAAGAACAAAATGAACGGGATCAGGAAGTTGCGCGGGATCGACAGGATCTTGGCGATATACGGGATCAACGGCAGGTTCAGCACCAGCAGCACCAGGTTGCCGATGAACATCGAAATGATGACGGCCCAGAACACCTCGGGCGTGTCGGTCATCAGGCGCGGACCGGGCGTCACGTTCAGCGCCAGCAGGGCGCCCAGCAAGATCGCGGTGGTGCCGGACCCCGGGATGCCTAGCGTCAGCAGCGGCACGAAGGATCCGGTGCAGGCGGCGTTGTTGGCGGTCTCCGGCGCCGCCAGCCCCTTGATCGAACCCTTGCCGAATTCCGCCTGTTCCTCGCCCTTGGCCAGGTTACGCTCAACCGCATAGCCCAGGAAGGACGCAATGGTGGCCCCGGCCCCCGGCAGCACACCGATAAAGAAGCCCTGCACCGACTGGCGCCCGATGACCGGTGCCATCGACCAGGCCTCGGCGCGGGAAAAGCGCAAGTTGGTGATCTTGCCGCCCCCGTCCTGAGCCCCTTCGCTGCGGCCCGGGTGCAGGATCAGGAACATTGCTTCGGGCAGCGCGAACATGGCCATCGCCAGCGTGATGAAGGAGATGCCCGATTGCAGGTCCATCATCCCCAGAGTGAAGCGCGGCATATTGAACAGCGCGCCCTCGCCCACCGTGGCCAGGATCAGGCCCAGAAGGGTCATCATCAGCGCCTTGGCCACCTGCCCGGTTCCGGCAAAGGCGGCGATGGCCGACAGGCCCACGACCATCAGTCCGAAATATTCCGCCGAATGGAACAGCAGCGCGACCGAGGACAGCGCCGGGGCGAAGATCATCAGCAGGATCGCGCCGATCGTTCCACCCGCGAAGCTGGACACGGCGGCGATGGTCAGCGCCTTGCCCGCCTGGCCCTTTCGGGCCATCGGGTAGCCGTCGAACGAGGTCGCCACCGTGCCCGCGACCCCCGGCGCGTTCAGCAGGATCGACGAGGTGGAGCCGCCGAAGATCGCGCCGTAATAAACCCCGGCCAGCAGGATCAGCGCGGCGGTCGGATCGCCCAGCGTGATGGCGATGGGGATCATGATGGCGATGATCGACATCGGCCCAAGGCCGGGCAACATGCCGATGAACGTGCCGATCAGGCACCCGGCGACCACCATCAACAGGTTCTGGATGGAAAACGCGGCGCTCAGGCCGATCAGGATGCCTTCAAGCATGGCTCAAACCCCAAAGATGAACGGAAACGGGCGCAGGAAAATGCCCAGGACTTCTTGCACCAGATACCAGACACTGCCGGCGGCCAGCGCCGCGACCAGCGCCATCAGCGCCCAACGCCGTTCGCCCAGCACGGCACTTCCGCCAAACAGAAAGACGAAGGTGGACAGCAGAAACCCCGCCGGGCGCAGGGCCAGCGCATAGAGCACCATCAGCCCCAGCAGCAGCAGCGCCTGCCCCAACTTGTAGTCCTGCAAGCGGCGATAGTTGATATCCGTCGCCGATGGCTCCTTGACCGCATCAGGCTTTTCCAGCCCCAGCAGGACAACCAGCCCGACGATCACGCCCAGCACCGACAACGCCTTGGGAAAGGTCGAGGGCCAGACCGGATTGCGCTGCATGAAGGGCGGCAGCGCGGCGTCCATCGTGAAGAACGCAAGATACCCGTAGGCCAGGCAGAACGTGATGAAAACAAGTGCGATCCAGCGATCCAGAGCCATGGAGCCCCCCTGACGGATATCGAAGATGTAAAAGGGCGGCCCGTCATCCTGGCGCCAAGCCCGGCAACCGCTGCGATCAACCGGGGCGCAAGAACGTTTGCCCCCGGGAATGATCCCCGGGGGCAGGCCATGACCCGTGGCTTACAGGAAGCCCAGCGTGCGCATCAGGCCGCCGATTTCCTGTTCCTGCGCTTCCAGGAAGGTGCGGAATTCGCCGCCCGGATTGAAGATGTTCACCCAGCCGTTGCGCGCGCGCACCTCTTCCCAGGCTTCGGTGTCATACATCGCCCGCAGCGCGCCGACATACTGGTCGACCCGCTCTTGCGAGGTGCCCGGCGCGGCGAAGAACCCGCGCCAGTTCACGAAGGTCGTATCGATCCCCTGTTCGACAAAGGTCGGGGCCGCTTCATAGGCCGCAACACGCGCCGGGGCGGTGACGCCCAGAATGCGCACCTCGCCCTGATCGGCCAGCGCGATGGCTTCCGAAAAGCCGGTCGACAGCGCGTCGATCTCGCCCGACAGAAGGCCCGCCATGGCCTCGCCGCCGGCGTCATAGGGGATGTAGTTCAGCGCGATCGGGTCCTCGCCCGCCGCCTGCATCACCATCGCCGCGACCAGGTGGTCCATGCCACCGGGAACCGAGCCGCCACCGACGGCGAAATCGGGGCCTTGCTGCTGGTAGGCGGCCAGCAGACCGGCCATGTCCATGATGTCGCTGCTGGCCGGGACGACCAGCGCGGCATAGTCACCGATGGTGCCGGCAACCAGCGTCAGGTCGCGAAAGCTTTGCGGAAACACGCCCGTCAGCGAGCGGATGACGATGGGGGTCGAATTGACCATCAGCGTGTTGTCCAGGCTTTCGGCGTTCTCGATCATGTAGCCGATCGCCACGCCGCCGCCGCCGCCGGACATGTTTTCATAGGATGCGCTGCCCACCAGCCCGGATTCGGTCAGGGCTTCGCCCGTGCCGCGCGCGGTGCCGTCCCAGCCGCCACCGGCGCCGCCGGGAATGATGAAATGCAGCTGCTCGATCATCTGGTTGCCATCGGCCCGGGCCATGCCCGTAAACGCCACCGAGGCGACGGCCGTGGCCATCAGGGCCCTGCGTGTGATTGCCAGTGTCATGGTTGTTCCTCCCGTTTGACATGCGGTCCTCCACCGCTCATCCTGCCTAAGAACACATGAAGCTGACACAAGCCTGACACGGCCCCGGCGTTGTCTCGCAGGTCGGCGCATCTGCCCTGAGGATGAAGGAAAGCCGCGCGCCATGCGCTATCTGCTGGTCGAGGACAATCAGGAACTGGCGGACAGCGTCGTCAACCGGCTGATGCTGGACGGGCATGCCGTCGATCACGCGGCAACGCTGGCGCAGGCGCGCGATTGCCTGGCCGCCGCCAGCTATGATCTGATCCTGCTGGACGTGATGCTGCCCGATGGCGACGGGCGCAGCTTCCTGCAAAGCAGCCGTGCGCATCTGGAAACCCCGGTGATCGTGCTGACCGCGCGCGCCAATGTGTCGGACCGGGTTGGGGCGCTGGATCAGGGGGCGGACGACTATATCACCAAGCCCTTCGATTTCGCCGAACTCGAGGCCCGCTGCCGCGCGGTTCTGCGCCGGCGCGGCGGCGCGGCGCGCAACGAGATCCGGCTGGGAACGGCCCTGTTCGACCCTTTGGCGGGCACCCTGACCAATGCCGGCACGACGATGGACCTGCGCAACCGCGAAATTCGCCTGCTGGAGGTCTTTGCCCGCCACCCCGGCCGCATCCTGTCAAAGTCGCATCTGATGGACCGGCTGTTTTCCTATGACGCCGAAGTCACCGAAAACGCCATCGAAGTCTATGTCGGCCGCTTGCGGCGGCGCATCGAGGGCACCGGCATGCGCATCGAAACGGTGCGTGGGCTGGGCTACCGGCTGGAACCCGATCCCGCATGAGGGCGCAAGGCTCCATCGGGCGGCGCCTGACGCTGCTGCTGGCCGCGATCGCGGCGCTGCTGTCGGTGCTCAGCTGGGGCATGGTCACCGGCTTCGCGCGCCAGGCGGCGGAACGCACGCAGGACAACGTGCTGGCGGCCTCGGCGACATCCATTGCCGACACCCTGCGCACCGAACAGGGCAGAGTGCGCCTGGAACTGCCCTATGCCGCGTTTTCCATGCTGGGCGCGATCAGCCAGGAGCGGGTGTTCTACAAGGTCACCGCGAACGGGGATCTGCTGACCGGTTACGCCGATCTTCCGGCACCCGCCACGCCGGCCCGGCGCACGGGCGGCGCGGCGGTGTTCCAGACCGAATCGTATCGCGGCTCGGATGTGCGGCTGGCGTCGGTCACGCGGCTGGTGCTGGTCGGCGCCGATCCGGTGGCGGTGAGCGTGACCATGGCCCAGACGCGCGACGGCGTGGCGCAGATCGCGGGCGAGCTGTCCACGCTGGCCGCGCTCTTGTCGATCGCCTTCTTTCTGGTCGCGGTGATCTTGTCGGCGGTCGCGGTGCGCGCGTCGCTGGCCCCGTTGAACGATGTTGCGCTGGCCGTGTCGCGGCGCGGCCCGTCCGACCTGCGCCCCGTGCGCCGCGCCGCACCCGCCGAACTGGAGCCGTTGCTGCGCGCCCTGAACCATCTGATGGACCGGCTGGGGCAATCCATCCGCCGGTCCGAGGATTTCATCACCGAGGCCGCCCACCGGGTGCGCACCCCGCTGGCCACGGTGCGCGCGCAGGCCGAAATCGCGCTCAGATCGGTATCGGACGAGGACGAGAAGCACCGCCTGCGCCGGATCATCCGCGCGGTCGATGAAAGCAGCCGGTCGGCCGGGCAGTTGCTGGATCATGCCACGGTGGCCTACCGGACCGAGCAACTGGCCCAGGATCGCCTGGACCTGGCCGAGCTTGCCACCGCGAGCGTCGATTCGCTCAAGCCGACGGCGGCGATGAAGGATATCCTGTTCACCGTGCGGACCGATCCCGCGCAGGTTCTGGGTGATCCGGTGCTGCTGGATTCGGCGCTGCGCAATGTGCTGGACAACGCCGTCAAGTATTCGCCCGCCGAAACCGACATCCTGGTCACGGTTGGGGCCACCAACGGATCGGCGCGGATCGAGGTGCGCGACCATGGCCCGGGCTTTGGCGACGGCCCGGCGCAGCACCTGACCCGGCGCTTCCGGCGCGGCGACAACACGGGCGCCATCGTCGGATCGGGCCTGGGGCTGACCATTGCCAAGGAGGTCCTGGGCGCGCATCACGGAACGCTGGAACTGGGCAACGCCCAAGATGGGAGGGGGGCATGCGTGTCGCTTGTCTTGCCATTGGCCTAAGCCTGTGGGCCGGTTTTTGGGCCACTCAGCTGATGGCGCTGGAGATCGAGGATCGCCGGGTCTATCCGGGCACGGGGCCCGATACCCTGCGCATCCTGTCAACCGCCGATCTGGAGGTGTTCGACCCCTATCTGCGGGCCTTTCAGGCGCGCCGCCCCTGGGTTACGCTGGACTATACGGTGGCGTCCTCGACCCAGTTGCATCAGGCGATCCGCGCCGGAGAACCCTTCGATCTGGCGATTTCGTCGGCCATGGATCTGCAATTCCAGATGGCGAATGACGGTTTGGCGCGGGATTATGCGTCGGACCGGACCGCCGCCCTGCCCGACTGGGCGCGCTGGCGCGATCAGGTCTTTGCCTTCACCGCCGAACCGGCGGTTGTGTTGCTGTCGGCAGAGCGTTTTGCCGACCTGCCCCTGCCCCGCACGCGGCAAGACCTGATCACGCTGCTGCGCGACGACCCGGAGCGGTTTCAGGGCGCGGTGGGCACCTATGACGTGCGGATCAGTGGTCTGGGCTATCTGTTCGCCACGCAGGAAGCGCGCTCGACCGACGCGTTCTGGCGCCTGTCCGAGGTCATGGGCCGGTTGCAACCGCGATTGTTCTGCTGTTCCGGCCAGATGATCGACGATGTCGCGCAAGGACGGCTGGCGATGGCCTATAACGTGCTGGGCAGCTATGCGACCGACCGGCTGTCGCAGGACAGCGGCGGGCCGGTGCATATTCTGCGGATGCAGGATTTCGCCAATGTCATGCTGCGCACCGCGCTGATCCCGCAGGCGGCGGATGATCCGGCGAACGCCGGTGCCTTTATCGACATGCTGGCCGAACTGGCGCTGCGCGAGGATCCGGGCGAATGGCCCTTGCCCCCGCTGCGTCAGACCGCCGAGGACCAGCCGTCGGATTTCGGGCCGATCCGGCTGGGCCCGGCGCTGATGGTCTATCTGGACCCGCTGAACCGGCGCGCGTTCCTGGACGAATGGGAAAACGCGATGGAGCAGCGTTGACGGCTGCTCTGCCCGACGTTGCGCGCCCGAACACAGCGCGCCTGAACGCGGCGCTGAAGCCCGGGTTCCATGAGGGTGCCCGTGGCGCACCTTGGTCCGCCGGCGGGCCATGACGGATCGAACGCGGCTTGGCATCCCGGCGCGCCCGCAGTAAAAGCGGCGATACCCGCAAGCGCCGTGCCCGGGCTCATCGCCGCCCGGCACCTGGATCAACAGATCGGATCACCGCGAACCCGGCCCGTGCCCCCCGGGAATCGCGCACTGGATATTTCATGATTTCACTCGATGCCTATCGTCGGCAATGGACCGACAACATTCGCGCGGACCTGCTGTCCGGCCTTGTCGTGGCGCTGGCGCTGATCCCCGAGGCGATCGCCTTTTCGCTGATCGCCGGTGTCGACCCCAAGGTCGGCCTGTATGCCAGTTTCTCCATCGCCGTGATCACCGCGATTACCGGCGGTCGTCCGGGCATGATAAGCGCCGCCACCGCGGCCACGGCGGTGCTGATGGTCACGCTGGTGCGCGATTATGGGCTGGAATACCTGCTGGCGGCGACAGTGCTGGCCGGGCTTTTGCAGATCGGCGCCGGGTTGCTCAGCCTGGGCAAGGTCATGCGCTATGTGTCGAAATCGGTGATGACGGGCTTTGTGAATGCACTGGCGATCCTGATCTTCATGGCGCAACTGCCCGAACTGGACCCGCGCAACGTCACCTGGCTGACCTATCTGCTGGTCGCCGCCGGGCTGGCGATCATCTATCTGTTCCCCTATGTCACCCGCGCGATCCCCTCGCCGCTGGTTACCATCGTCGTGCTGACATCGCTGACCTGGGTCCTCGGGCTGGACGTGCGCACCGTGGGCGACATGGGCGCCCTGCCCGACACCCTGCCGGTGTTCCTGATCCCCGATATTCCGCTGAACCTGGAAACGCTGTGGATCATCCTGCCCTACTCCGTCGCCGTGGCGGTCGTGGGGCTGCTGGAAAGCCTGATGACACAAACGCTGGTCGATGACCTGACGGACACCCCATCCAGCCGCGATCAGGAGTGCATCGGCCAGGGTCTGGCCAACACCGCCACCGGCTTCATCGGCGGCATGGCGGGGTGCGCGATGATCGGCCAGTCGATGATCAACGTGAAATCCGGCGGGCGCGGGCGGTTGTCCAGCTTTGTCGCGGGCGTGTTCTTGCTGATCCTGGTTGTCGGGCTCGGCGATCTGGTCAGCATCATCCCGATGCCCGCGCTGGTCGCCATCATGATCATGGTGTCGGTGGGCACGTTCAGCTGGTCCAGCATCGGCAACCTGCGCACGCATCCGCGCTCGTCGTCGGTGGTGATGATCGCCACGGTGGCCACGGTGGTCTACACCCACAACCTGGCCATCGGCGTGCTGGTGGGCGTATTGCTGTCGGGCATCTTCTTCGCCGGCAAGATCGCGCAATTGTTCCGCGTCACATCGGATATCAGCGCCGACGGGCGCGTGCGCACCTACCGGATCGAGGGGCAGCTGTTCTATGGCTCGGTCGAGGACTTCATGAAGGCCTTCGATTTCCGCGAGGCGCCCGAGCGCGTCATCATCGACGTGACGCGCGCGCATATCTGGGATATTTCATCCATTCAGGCGCTGGACATGGCGGTGCTGAAGTTCCGCCGCGACGGCGCCGAGGTCGAGCTCATGGGCATGAACGAAGCCTCGGAAACGCTGGTCGACAAGCTGGCCATCCATGACAAACCGGGCGCGATGGACAGCCTGCTGACCCACTGAGGAGACGGATATGACAGCCAGGATCATCGCCCTGATCGACGGATCGATCTATTCGCAAAGCGTGTGCGAACACGCCGCCTGGGTGGCCGGGCGCACCGGCTGGTGCGTGGAACTGATGCATGTGCTGGGGCGCCGCGACAGCGCCGACAAGACGGATCTGTCAGGCTCCATCGCGCTGGGCGCGCGCTCGGCGCTGCTGGCCGACCTGGCGGAACTGGACGCGCAGCGCGCCCGGCTGGTGGCGCATCGGGGCCGCGCGATCCTGGAGGACGCGCGCGCCATTCTGGACGCTGCCGGGATCGATGACATCACCACCCGCCTGCGCCACGGCGACATCGTCGATACGCTGACCGCGCAGGAGGTCGGGGCGGAACTGGTGATGATCGGCAAGCGCGGCGAGGCGGCGGATTTCGCCCGTGGGCATCTGGGCTCGAACCTGGAGCGCATCGCCCGCGCCACGCACAAGCCGGTGTTCGTGGCTTCGCGGGCGTTTCGCCCGATCTCGCGGGTGCTGATCGCCTTTGACGGCGGGGTCTCGTCGATCCGCGCGGTCGAACATGTGGCGCACAGCCCGCTTTATGCCGGGCTGGCGGTGCATGTCGTTACCGTCGGCACGCCCGGCGGCGCGGTGCGGACCGGGCTTGCCGATGCGCAGGCGCTGCTGAAGGCGGCGGGGTTCGCCGTCTCCGCCGGCGTGATCGAAGGCCAGCCCGACAAGGCGCTGGGGGATTTCGTCGATGAACAGGGCTTCGACATGCTGGTGATGGGCGCTTACGGGCACAGCCGCATCCGCAGCCTGATTATCGGCTCGACGACAACGGAAATGATCCGCTCCTGCAAGGTGCCGGTGGTGTTGATCCGCTAAGACTCAGGGGGCTCCATGACTGATACTCGCGTGTTGATTGCCGGCGGGGGCATTGGCGGGCTGCTGACCGCGCTGACGCTGCACCAGATCGGTGTGCCCTGCACGGTGTTCGAATCCGTGCGCGACCTCAAGCCGCTGGGCGTGGGGATCAACATACAGCCCAACGCGGTGCGCGAATTGTTCGACCTGGGCTTCAGCCCCGCCGATCTGGACCGCGTGGGCGTGAAGGCGCGTGAATGGGCGCTGGTCGGGCTGAACGGCAATGACATCTATGCCGAATTCCGCGGGTTGGAGGCTGGCTATAACTGGCCGCAATATGCCGTTCATCGCGGGCAGTTCCACATGATGCTTTACGACGCCGTGATCGAACGTCTGGGCGCCAGCGCGGTGGTGCTGGGCGCGCGGGTCACGGGCTATGACAACTCGGGCACCGGTGTGCAAGCGCGGATCACCCACGCCGATGGAACGCGGTCCGAGCAATCCGGCACCCTGCTGATCGGCGCGGATGGCATTCACTCCGCCGTGCGCGCCACCATGCACCCTGATCAGCCGCCCATTCACTGGGGCGGCGCGGTGATGTGGCGCGGCACGAGCCGGGCGAAACCGATCCGCACGGGCTCCAGCTTTGTCGGGCTGGGCACGCATCGCCACCGCATGGTGATCTATCCGATCTCCGCCCCCGATCCGGCGACCGGGCTGGCGATGGTCAACTGGATCGCCGAAGTCACCTATGACGACCCCTCGGCGCATGAAACGACCGGCTGGTTCCGCCAGGTCGAGGATGACGCCTTCACGCGGCATTTCGACGGCTGGACCTATGACTGGCTGGACGTGCCCGCCCTGCTGCGCGGCGCGGATGTGGTCTATGAAAACCCGATGATCGACCGCGACCCGGTGCCGACCTGGCAGGACGGCGCGGTGGCGCTCTTGGGCGACGCGGCGCACGCGATGTATCCGACCGGCTCGAACGGGGCCAGTCAGGCGGTGATCGACGCGCGCACGCTGGGCGCCTGCCTGATCGAACACGGCGTGACGCCTGCGGCGCTGACGGCCTATGACCTGACCCTGTGCGCGCCGGTTTCCGCCCTGATCCTGCGCAACCGGGGGGCTGGTCCGTTCGGCCTGCTGAATCTGGTGAATGATCGCTGTGGCGGGGTGTTCGATGACATCGACACCGTCATCCCGGCGCCCGAACGCGCGGATTTCATGGCCGGCTACAAGGCCGCCGCCGGTTTCGCCATGGACACACTGAATGCCGCCGCGCCGATGATCCCGCCCGGCGCGCGCGCGCCGGGGGGCTGAATCCCGCAATCGCTTGTTCTTGTGTCTCTTTTCAGATTGCCTGACAATTCAGGGATAATCAGCGTATCAATCCGTCGAATGCTCGCTCCGCACCGCCGCCCGGGAAAACCAGGTCGGACAACGCGCGCTCCGATACCCCCAGATGGTCGCGCAGCACAGCCTTGAACAGGCTCTCCATGGCATTGACGGGGGCGACATCGCGCCCCTCGAACAGGGCGGTCCGCGACAGGCCCGGCCACGCGCCGGCGATCCGCCCCCCCGCGACGGCGCCGCCGGCCAGCAGCGCCAGCCCGCCGGTTCCGTGATCGGTGCCCCGGCTGCCGTTTTCCGCCGCCGTGCGCCCGAATTCGGACGCGACCATCACCACCGTTTCGCGCCAGGCCGGGCCAAGACCATCACGCAGGGCGACAATCCCGCCCGCCAGCGCGGCCAGCAGCGTGTCCAGGCGGCCCGGCTGCGCGAAATGCGTGTCCCAGCCCTGCATCTCCAGCACCCCGATGCGCGGGCCCGTCGCTCGCGACAGCAGATCCGCCGCGACCCGGGCGGACAGCGAAAAATCCTGCCGCGCCAAGGGCCCGCCGCCCAGGCCTTCCACATCCGGCTCGGCACTGGCGCGGGCGGCCGCGAAAGCCTGTGCGAACAGCGGATCAGACCGATAGACCTGCGCCAGACGAAACAGGTAGTCGTCATCCACCTCGGGCAGGGGCGAAACCGCATAGGTCTGGATCCCCGCCCCGCCGCGCAGGATCAAGGGGACGGTCGGGCCCAGCGACAGGCCCAGGCGGCGATCGCCGTGGTTGAGGCCAAGAATCGCGCGATTCAGCCAGCCGTCCCGCGCCCCGAAGGGCCGCGCACTGCCGTTCTCCAGAAGGTTCTGCCCATCGAAATGCGAGCGGCTGCGGTAGCGCGTCGCGACGGCGGGGATCAACAGCAATTCGCCGTCCTGAAACAACGGGATCAGCGGGGCGAGCGCCCGTGGCAGGCCGAAATACCCGTCCAGAGAAAGGACCGCATCGGACCCCAGCGCCAGCCGGGGGCGCAACCGGCGATAGGCCGGATCGGCGAACGGGGCCAGGGCATGAAGCCCGTCAAGACCGCCCCGCAAGAATATGAAAACAAATCGCTTTTCGCCGGGAACCGTGGCAAAGGCACCGCGCGTCGCCAAGGCGGTTGCCGCCGCTGCCTGCAGAAAATGTCGGCGGTTCAGCATCGTCATCTCCGTTGGAATTCGGAGCTGGCGAAGATCATCGCCAATCCCGCGTCATGCGACGGCGCGCGCGCCACCCACAGGCGCACATCGGCGCTGGCGACGGGGCCGATGACAGCCTCCAGGAAATCCGCCGGCGCCAGGCTGGAAGGCAGCGTCGCGGCAAGGCGCCGTGTCCATTCGATCCGCCGCATCAGCGATTGCGGCGCGATCCAGTCGCCTGCCCGGTCGCTCCACCCTTGCGGCGACGGGGCCGAAAACGGCACCTGCCCCAGCACGCGCAGGGGCTCGTTGATCTCTTGCCGCCGCGCCCGGATCCGACCCGCGGCCCGATGGACCCCGATCACGAATTCATAGGGGGTCTTGACCTTGGCCAGCGGGTCAGCCCAGGCGGCGTCCAGCGCGATGATGGCGCGGGATACCGCGGCCAGATCACCGTCGGTTTCCGCAAACACCTGCGCGATATGCGTGATGGCCGGTTCGGGGGGATCATCGGCAATGAAATGGCGGGCCAGTTTGCGCGCGATGTGGCGCGCGGTGGACGGGTGGCGGGCCAGATCGTCCAGCACCGCCAGGCCCTGCTCGGCGCCGCCTTCGGGATAGGTTTGACCCAGAATGCGGCGCGCGCCGGGTTCATGCGCGATCTCGAAGAACTGGAACCGCCCGTGAACCGGGGCTTCCTGGTTACCCAGCCGGATCCCACCATGCCCCCAGCCGGTCAGCGCCTTGGCCAGTTCGACGATGTCGTCCTGCGTATACCCGCCATCGACGCCCAATGTGTGCAATTCCAGCAACTCGCGCGCGAAATTCTCGTTCAAAGATCCGGGGTTGCCACGTTGACGCCGCCGGATGCCCAGCGGGGAATTGGGGCCCATGGACGCAACATTATCCAGATAGATCAACATGCATGGGTGCCTGGCGGCGGCGCGCAGCATGTCGGAAAACCGCCCGAAGACATGCGGCGCGATAACCTCGCGTTCGAACGCCGGGATCGCCGCACCGCTGATCCGGCGGGTGGTGGACAGCGAAAAATGGTTGGACCAGAACAGCAGCATCCGGTCGGCGAACGGCGTATCCGAGGCGATCATCAGCCGCGCCCGCGTCACCAGCGACGGGTAGAAATCGCGCCGGTACGCGCGCTGCACCGCCGCCGCCTGCGCTTGCGGGCTGGTGCGCCGGCCTTCAAATATCGCGCGCAGGATCTGCTCGGAACTGCGCAGGCGCCCGTAGACCGGCAGAGCGGGGCGGTCGCGGCGGACCTGCGCGTTCAGCCAGCCGCGTGGGTCGCCGCGCAGCGTCTCCTCGTCGCCCGGACGCGCGCCCATGCCGAAGCGGTTGAGCGCGATGAAGCTGGAAATGGCGCGCAAGGGCCCTCCTGTCTGCGGTTCCCGAAACGATAGCGCCTGTCCGGCCCCGCCGAAAGGCGCGACGTTCCGGGGGCCGAAGATGTGAACTGGCGCGGCGCGGTCTGCCCGTTTATGGTGCGCAAAACCCGTCCCGGACAAAAGATCGACCCATGACCCAGAGCATCACCATCCTGAACGGCCCCAATCTGAACCTACTGGGCAAGCGCGAACCCGCGATCTATGGCAGCGAGACGCTGGACGATGTCGCCGCCGCCTGCCGGGCCGTTGGCGAAACGCTGGGACTGGCGGTTGATCTGCGCCAATCGAACTGGGAGGGGCAGATCGTCGACTGGATCCACGATGCGCGCGATGCCGCCGCCGGGATCATCATCAACCCGGGCGCGCTGACCCATACCTCGATAGCGGTTCTGGATGCGCTGAACACGTTCAAAGGTCCGGTGATCGAGGTGCATGTCAGCCAGATCCACAAGCGTGAGGCGTTTCGCCACACATCCTATGTCAGCCTGCGCGCGGATGCGGTGATGGCCGGGTTCGGGGTGCATGGCTATGCGCTGGCCATGCGGCATATGGGCCTGTTGCTGGACTGACCGGCATGCGGTTCTCGGCCAATCTGGGCTTTCTGTGGGCCGATCTGCCGCTGCCCGAGCGGGTGCTCGCAGCCAGCGACGCCGGGTTTGACGCCGTCGAGTGCCATTTTCCCTATGACACGCCAGCCCCGGTTGTTGCCGATGCATTGGCGCGAACCGGGCTGCCGATGCTGGCCCTCAACACGCGCCCCGGTGACACAAGCAAGGGCGAGTTCGGGCTGTGCGCCCTGCCCGGACGTCAGACCGAGGCGCGAGGGGCGATCGACGAGGCCATTGCCTATGCCAGGGTGATCGCGGCCAGGGCGGTGCATGTGATGGCCGGGCGGGATGGCGATGACGCCTGCTACCGCCAGGCCCTGCGCTACGCCTGCGCGCAGGCCGGGGCGGCGGAGTTGAGCGTGTTGATCGAACCCCTGAACCCGTTTGACGTGCCCGGGTATTTTCTGAAAAGCACGGCGCAGGCCGCTGAGATCATTCAGGATCTGAACCTGCCGAACCTGAAATTGATGTTCGACTGCTACCATGTCGCGCGCTCCGAAGGCGATGTTCTGGCCCGCTTCCGGGCGGTGTCGCCAATGGTCGGCCATGTGCAGTTCGCCGGGGTGCCCGACCGGGGCGAACCCGACAGGGGCCGTGTCGACTACGGCGCGCTGCTGCCCGAGATTGCGGCGGCGGGCTGGCGCCAGCCCTTCGGCGCCGAATACCGCCCAAGCGGCCCGACGCAGGCCTCGCTGGGCTGGCTGAAAACCCTGCGCGACGCGCACCCATAGCCCAAACTTATGGCCAGGCACGGGTTTCCGATTTGATCTGCGCCGCCCCGGAGGTCACTGTTTGTCAAATCCTGAACAGGAGCCGCGCATGTCCGACACCAAATCCGCGCTGATTATCAGCGCCCACGCCGCCGATTTCGTCTGGCGCTGCGGCGGGGCCATCGCCCTGCATGCGGCCCTGGGGTATGAGGTCACGATCGCCTGCCTGTCCTTCGGCGAACGCGGCGAAAGCGCGCGGCTGTGGAAAGAGGGAAAGTCGCTGCAAGAGGTCAAGGATATCCGCCGCGCCGAGGCCGAATCCGCCGCCGATGCCCTGGGCGCGCATCATCTGGAATGCTTCGATCTGGGCGATTACCCGCTGGAGATCGACCGCGCGGGCAAGGACAGGCTTGTCGATCTGATCCGCAGGGTGCAGCCCAATTTCATGATGAGCCACTCCAAATGGGATCCCTACAACACTGACCACATGTATATGACACAGGTCGCGCTGGAGTGCCGGATGATCGCCCAGGCCTGGGGCCACAACCCCGGCGAAAAAGTTTTGGGCGCGCCACAGCTTTACCTGTTCGAGCCGCACCAGACCGAGCAGATGGGCTGGAAGCCCGATGTGTTCCTGGACATCACCCCGGTCTGGGACAAGAAGCGCGCCGCCATGGAATGCATGAATGGTCAGGTGCATTTGTGGGACTATTACACCCGCGTCGCACAGCAGCGCGCCAACCATTTCAAGCGCAACTCGGGCGGGATGGCCGGCGGGCGCGATTGCCAATACGCCGAAGGGTTCCAATCCATTTTCCCGCGCACGGTGGACGAGCTATGAGCGACGCGCGCGAAGGCGGCTGCTATTGCGGGCAGGTGCGGTATCAGGTGACGGGCCCGGCCAAGGCCTTTGGCGCGTGCCATTGCCGCGAATGCCAGTATATCAGCGGCGGCGGGCCGAACTATTTCCAACTGTATGAGGCGGCCAGTCTGAGTTTTGTCAGGGGCATGCCCAAGGCGTTCCAGCGCGCCGATCTGGACAAGCCACGGGTGCGCGAGTTCTGCCCCGATTGCGGCACGCATCTGCTGACCCGCCTGCCCGACAGCACCCATCTGGTGATCAAGGTGGGAACCCTGGACGATCCCGCAACCGCCGGCACGGTCGGTTTCGCCATCTTCTGCGATGACGCGCAACCCTTCCACCAATTCCCCGAGGGTGTGCCCCGTTTTCCCAAGCGCCCGCCACAGGCCTGATCCCGGCCACCCAGCAGTCAGGAGGGCCCATGGCCGTCGTCGTCCAGAACATTCCCCGCGCCGAAGCGGCCCTGATCGAGCGTCTGGGCCGCGCGGGCGTGGCCACGGTCCACGAATCACAAGGCCGAAGCGGATTGATGAACGCGCGGATGCGACCCATCCAGCAGGACGCGGCCATCGCCGGATCGGCCGTGACGATCAGCGCGCCACCGGGTGACAACTGGATGATCCATGTCGCCATCGAGCAGTTGCAGCCCGGCGACGTGATGGTGCTGGCCCCGACCGCGCCATGCGACATGGGGTATTTCGGCGATTTGCTGGCCACAAGCGCGCAGGCACGCGGCTGCCACGCGCTGGTCATCGACGCGGGTGTGCGCGACACGCGCGACCTGCGGGCGATGGGGTTTCATGTCTGGTCCAGCGCCGTGTCGGCGCAGGGCACGGTCAAGGAAACGCCGGGATCGGTCAATGTTCCGGTGGTGTGCGCGGGTGCGCTGGTCAACCCCGGTGACATCATCGTCGCGGATGACGACGGGGTGTGCGTGGTGGCGCGAGACCGCGCCGAAGCGGTCATGGCCGCCGCGCAGAACCGGCTGGACGCCGAAGAAGCCAAGCGGCAAAGACTGGCGGCGGGAGAGCTGGGCCTGGACATCTATGACATGCGCCCGAGGCTGGCGCAGAAGGGATTGAAATACCTCTGACCGCCGCGCGGCGTGGCCGGCAAGGCATGAGTATTTATCGGAAAGATGAAGGGGGTAGTCGTGGCGGATCCGGTGATTGACGGTATTGCCTGCCTGTGGATGCGGGGGGGGTCGTCAAAAGGGGCGTATTTTCTGTCGCGCGACCTGCCGAGCGACAGAGCGGCGCGCGATGATCTGTTGCTGCGGGTGTTTGGCAGCCCCGATGCGCGGCAGATAGACGGAATCGGCGGGGCGGATCCGCTGACCTCGAAAGTGGCGATCCTGTCCCCGCCATCGCGCCCGGACGCGGATGTTGATTACCTGTTCCTTCAGGTCTTCGTCGATCAGCCGCTGGTCAGTGACGCGCAGGGCTGCGGCAACATTCTGGCCGGGGTCGGCCCCGCCGCGATCGAACGCGGGCTGGTGGCCGCGCGGGGCAGCGAGACGCCGGTGCGGATCCATATGCGCAACACTGGCGAAATCGCCCGCGCCCTGGTGCAGACGCCGGGCGGCCGTGTGCGCTATTCCGGGGAGGCGGCGATCGACGGCGTGCCGGGCACGGCCGCGCCCATCGCGTTGCTGTTCGACGGAATTGCCGGGTCGATGTGCGGCCGCTTGCTGCCTTCGGGCAATGAGGTGGATGTGATTGACGGGGTCGCCTGCACGCTGATCGACAATGGTATGCCCATCGTGGTGATGGACGCCGCCGATTTCGGCCTGTCCGGGCAGGAAAGCCGCGACGCGCTGGACGCGAACGGGGCGTTGAAGGCCCGGCTGGAGGCGATCCGCTTGCAGGCGGGGCCGGTGATGGCCCTGGGCGATGTGCGCGACAGTTCGGTGCCCAAGATGACGCTGGTCTCTGCGCCCGTGGATGGCGGCGTGATCAGCACCCGCAGTTTCATTCCGCATCGCTGTCACGCCTCGATCGGAGTGTTCGCGGCGATCAGCGTGGCGACGGCCTGCGTTCTGGGCAAGGGCCCGGCCGCGCGCCTGGCCCGCAGGCCGGACTGGCCGCGCTTTGCCATCGAGCATCCGACCGGCAAGGCAGAGGTTCTGGTGCAGCAGGATGCGGCCGGCACCGTGATCGGCGCCGGGACCATGCGCACCGCCCGCAAGCTGTTTGACGGGCGGGTCTTTGCGCGCGACTGAACGGCGTGCCGGAAGGCGATGCGACGCCTGCGCAGGGGTTTACATATTCGATTTCAGGAATATATGAGGGCGGTGCTTCGACCTCGACAGGATTCTCCCATGCGCCCTACCGTTTCCACCTCCTCGCGCGCCTCTGCGCTGCGCCGCTTTGTGCCGCTGCTGGACTGGAGCCGGTCCTACACGCGCGAGACGCTGTCCAATGATCTGATTGCCGCGGTAATTGTCACGATCATGCTGATCCCGCAATCGCTGGCCTATGCGCTGCTGGCTGGCCTGCCGCCCGAGGCCGGGATCTATGCCTCCATTGTGCCGATCATCCTGTACGCCGTTTTTGGCACGTCGCGCGCGCTGGCGGTGGGGCCGGTCGCGGTGGTATCGCTGATGACCGCCGCGGCTATCGGGCAGGTCGCTGACGCGGGCACAATGGGCTATGCCGTCGCGGCGCTGACGCTGGCCTTTCTGTCCGGCGCAGTGCTGCTGGCGATGGGGGTGCTGCGCCTGGGGTTTCTGGCCAATTTCCTCAGCCATCCGGTGATCGCCGGGTTCATCACCGCATCCGGTATTCTGATCGCCGCCAGCCAGTTGAAGCATATTCTGGGGATCCCGGCGCAAGGGCATTCGCTGATCGCCATGATCGGTTCGCTGATCGACAATCTGGGACAGACCAGCACGATGACCCTGATCCTTGGCGTCGGCGCCACGGCGTTCCTGTTCTGGGTCCGAAAGGGGTTGAAACCGCTGCTGCGACGGGCCGGGGTCGGCGCGCGGGCGGCCGATATCGCCACCAAGGCCGGGCCCGTCGCGGCGGTGGCGGTGACCACGGCGCTGACCTGGGGATTGGGGCTGGATGCGCAGGGCGTTGCCGTGGTCGGCAGCGTGCCGCAAAGCCTGCCGCCGCTGACGCTGCCGTCCTTCGACCCGGCGTTGCTGCGGCAATTGCTGGTGCCAGCGCTGCTGATTTCGGTCATCGGCTTCGTCGAATCGATTTCCGTTGCGCAGACGCTGGCCGCCAGGAGGCGCCAGCGTATCGACCCGGACCAGGAGCTGATCGGTCTGGGCGCGGCCAACCTGGGCGCGGCCTTCACCGGCGGCTTTCCGGTGACGGGCGGGTTTTCGCGCTCGGTGGTGAATTTCGATGCCGGGGCCGAGACTCCGGCGGCGGGCGCCTTCACCGCGGCCGGACTGGCGATTGCGGCGGTCGCGCTGACCCCGCTGGTCTATTTCCTGCCCAAGGCCACGCTGGCGGCAACGATCATCGTGGCGGTGCTGTCGCTGGTCGATTTCACCATCCTGCGCAAGACCTGGGACTATTCGCGCGCCGATTTCTTCGCCGTGGCCGCGACGATCCTGCTGACGCTGGGGCTTGGCGTGGAAGCCGGGGTGTCGGCCGGGGTGATCCTGTCGATCGGCCTGCATCTGTACAAGACCTCGCGCCCGCATGTCGCCGAGGTCGGGTTGGTGCCCGGCACGCAGCATTTTCGCAACGTGAACCGATACACGGTGGAAACCGCCGAGCACGTGCTGACCTTGCGCGTGGACGAGAGCCTGTATTTCGTGAACGCCCGGTTTCTGGAGGACCTGATCCAGGACCGCACCGGTGGCGACACGCCGCTGCGGCATGTGATCTTGATGTGCTCGGCGGTGAACGAGATCGACTTTTCGGCGCTGGAAAGCCTGGAGTCGATCAACCGGCGGCTGACCGACCTGGGGATCGGCCTGCATCTGTCCGAGGTCAAGGGACCGGTAATGGACCGGCTGCGAAAATCGCATCTGTTGCAGGATCTGAACGGGCGGATCTACCAGTCGCAGTTCGACGCCTGGATGGATCTGACCCGGCGCATCAAGGAGCCGGCCGCCTGAGAGCTCGGTCCGGAACAAGAGTTTTGCAAAACTCTTGGGCGCCCGGATCCGACGCCGTGCCTTATCCGAACAGCGGCGCCATGGCCCGCGCAAAATTGTCTGACATCAACCAATCACGCAGGATATCAAAAGCTTGCCCCGCGATCTTGTCGCTGAGCGCCTGATCGCCGCACAGTCGGCGCACGGTGTCCTCGAAATCCGACAGGTCCCAGGACAGCGGCACATAGGTTTCCCAAGGCACGAAGATGTCGGGATCGGTCCGGATATGGCTCATGTCCGGCTTGAGCAGAACCGCGCCCGCCATGATCGATTCGTAGTCGCGCCAGCAGACCTCGCCATAGCCGAACGGGCTGAACCCCAGCTTCGAGCGCCGCATCTCGACCATGAAGCGCGGCAGGGGCACGCCCTCGCCCTTGGCGATGCGCAGACCGGACAGCGCAGAGAGCGCCTCTTGCGCCTCGCCCCGCATGGCCTGATACCACGGTGTGCCGCCCACGGCGAAGCGGGCATGCAGGTCGATGGGCCGGCCGGTCACCGGCGGGCGTTTGCCCAGCAGGGCCGGCATGATCCCCGGCGCGGTGGCAAAGGAGGGCCCGACCAGCAGTTTGTCCAGGAACCCGGAAGGGATGGCAAAGCATTGATCTGGCTCATCAAGTTCAAATCGCCGGTCGAAGAAATCGGTCAGGTTGGTGTCGCCGCGCGTGGGTTGGCCGTAGCGGCTGAGGTCGCGGAACACGTGCTTCTTGACATAGACATCCACCAGCGGATCCATGCGCGCGGCGTTGCGCAGATCGGTGGGCGCGAACCAGTCCAGATGGGCGATGCGCGCGCCCGGGTTCAGGCGCCGGATCCGGTCGATCAGGCGGTGCAGGTCATCGTCGGGGATGTCGAACGGGGTCTGGAAGGCAACGACGCTGGCGCCGGTCGCGGCGGGGGAGTCGCCTGCCAGAACGTGCCACAAGTCGGCTTCGCGCAGCTCGGCGCCGTAGAGCCGCGACAGATCCGCCGCGTAGTGATGAAACGGGAAGATCTGGCTTTGCGGTATGCGCTCGGCCTGGGTGACGAGCAACAGGCGTTCCGAGGCGCTCGCCGAAAACGGCCGCACCATCGCGGCCCGGCGCAACCGCTCGGCCCGTCCGGCGCGCAGCTTGATGCGGATGCGGTTGGCGAAAACCTCAGCGGCCGGGATGGACATGGCTGACGACCTCCTCTCGCTTGGGGGCGGCATCCGACAGGCGCGCCCCCAGCGCCATCAGTCGGCGGGCCTCGGCGGCGTTCATGCCGTGCACGGCATCATCGTGCAGGCGCAGGATGTCGGACGGGCCCCGGTTGAGCGGGGTCTTTTTTAACGCCGCCGCGATACCACCCAGCGCGCTGCCGCGCCCCGCCATCGCCGAAATCCGCAAACTGTCGAGCGCGTTGGTCGCGCGACTGCGGCGCCAGCGCGACAGCGGCTGGCTGGTGAACCCGGCAGCGAAGGGGATATCGGCAAAGTCCGGATAGGCGCGAAAGATCGCGTCATCATGCAGCTTCTGGTCGCGCGTGACGGACCACGGAAGCGACAGGCCCAGCGCGACGAAATCGGGGTCCAGATAGGGGCAGAACACCATCGCCGCGCCGCCCATGACGCCGGTGGCAGTAAAGGAAATCTCGCGCCGGGTGCGGTGGTAGAACCAGAAGGCCTGATAGGGGTCGGGCGCGCTGTCATAGGCGCGCACGGCGTCCGCGATGCGGGTGATTGCGGCTTCGTCCAGGTCCGGGGAGAAGACGGCGCCGGCGCCGCCCTGGTGGCCGGGCCTGCTGATTACGCCGCCATGGCCATCGGCCATGCCCCGCGCGATGGAATGGTAATCGCCGCGCCGGGCGAAGGCCATGAAATCGGCCGCCCAGTCGTCAGGGTTGGTCAGGATATCGCCGCCGATCCCGTCGATCGCGGCCGCGGCGCTGCCCGACAAGTAGTCATGCATCGGCATCATCTGCGCGTGCTCGTCGGCGCAGAGCTGGGTCATCAGCAACCCGCGCAGGCTGTCGCGCAGGCGCATCCGGGGATGGCCCAGCAAGGCATGGCGCACACCGACGCGCGCGGCGACGGCGCGGGCCGCCTGCACCTCGTTGTTCAGGGCCTTGCCACCATGATGGAAGGTCAGGCAGGTGTCCGGCTTTCGCCCCTGATGCGCAAGTTCCAGCAGGATATGGCGCGAATCCCGGCCACCTGACAGGGGCATCGCCAGGGGCCCGTCCCACGCGGCCAGAAACCGGCGGATCGAGGCGCGCGGCAGTTCGATGAAGGCCTCGACCGCCTGCGCGCGGGTCAGGGCCTGTTCAACCGGGACCGGCTCGCCGCCGGAATAGCGGGCGATGCCGTCACGCCAACGAACCTGACCATCGGGCTGCAAGACCTTGATATGCTTGAACGGCGTGTCATTGCCGACGAAAAACCCCACCCGGTGAAAGACCGCCAGGGCGACAGGATCGATGCTGGCATCGGCCCCCTGTGCGAGCAGTTGCAGGATGGAGGGAGATACGCCGATTTCCCCGTCCTTGTCATAGACGTAAAGGCTGAAATACCCCTGCGGATCAACCCGCGCGCTCAGCGTCTGGCCATCCCAGTCCCATTCGCCCCACAACCCGCGCGGGCGGCTATCGCCGGGCAAGAAATAACGATGACCAACCAGGGCGCGGGACTGGCCATCGGTCTGAACCTGGCCGCGCCGATGCGTTCCGAAGAAGAACGGCGCGCGCGCGCCAAGCGTGATCCAGGGCTGTGACTGCATGGTTTGATCGGACCCACTGGGTTGGGCGCTGGCCCTCAGGACAAGGTCTTTCACGACAGGTTTCCCATTTCTGCGACGGGGTTGGCGTCAGCCTACCGGGGTCGGTGAGTGTCAACAAGGTGCGGATCAAACCCGCCGAACCGGCCCGAACCGAACACCAGCGGCGCGCCCTCGGCGGTCTGCACGACCTGCACGCGACCAACGACAATGGCGTGATCACCACCGACATGAACGGCCTCCAGGGTGCATTCGAAGATCGACAGGCAGCCCGCCAGAAGCGGAACCCCGGTGACAGACTCCACGGTATCAAACCCTGCGAAATCATGCCCTTGCGTGGCGAAGTGAAGCGCCATGGCGCGCTGGTCATGGGCCAGGATGTGGATGGCGAAATGCGGGGCTTCGGTAAAGGCGGCAAAGCGGCGGGATTTCCGGGCCGGCGCCCACAGCACCAGCGGCGGGTCCATCGACAGCGACGAAAAGCTGTTGGCGGTCATCCCCAGCGGGCCAATGGCGCTGTTGGTGGTGACGATGCTGACCCCTGTCGCGAACCGTCCGAAGGCATCGCGCAAACGGCGATGCGCGCCCGGGCCGGGCACGAAGCGGTCGGCGCCTGCCGCCGGCGGCGCGAGGTCGCCGTCGGTGGGTCGCGGAATCTTGAGGGTTGCCTGCCGCGTCATTGCTCTTTTCCGGTTTTCTACCGCGCCGTCTTGCCACGCAAACGCGGCCATTTTTGGGCAGCGCGCGAAGGACCGGCGGGCTTCGACGCCTGGTCTCGACAAAACCGGCGCCGGGCAATAGCGTCGCCCGCGCAGCAACGGACAGGCGATTCAATGGCCCGCAAGATCATCATCGACACCGATCCCGGCCAGGATGATGCCGTCGCCATCCTGCTGGCGCTGGCCTCGCCCGAACTGGAGGTGCTGGGCATCACCTGCGTCGCGGGCAACGTGCCCCTGGCGCTGACCGTGCGCAACGCGCGCATCATCTGCGAACTGGCCGGGCGCCCGGACGCAAGGATCTTCGCCGGGTGCGACAAGCCGTTGGAACGCGCTCTGGTCACGGCGGAATACGTGCACGGGAAAACCGGGCTGGATGGCATCGCCCTGCCCGATCCCGTCATGCCGGTGCAGGATCAACACGCCGTGGATTTCATCGTCGAAACCCTGCGCCGGGAGCCAGCGGGCAGCGTCACGCTGGTGCCCATCGGCCCGTTGACCAACATCGCGGCGGCGATCCTCAAGGCCCCCGACATCACCGACCGAATCGCCGAGATCGTGCTGATGGGGGGCGCCTATTTCGAGGTCGGCAATGTCACCCCCGCCGCCGAGTTCAATATCTATGTCGATCCGCAAGCCGCCGACATCGTGTTCCGCGCGGGTGTCAGGCTGACCGTGATGCCGCTGGATGTCACGCACAAGGCCCTGACAACGCGCACCCGGATCGAGGCATTTCGCGCCCTGCCCGGCCGCGTCGGACCGGCGGTGGCCAGTTGGACCGATTTCTTCGAGCGCTTCGACATGGAGAAATACGGCTCCGAGGGCGCGCCGCTGCACGACCCCTGCACCATCGCCTATCTGCTGGAGCCGTTGCTGTTTTCCGGTCGCCAGGTGAATGTGATGGTCGAGACCGGCAGCGATCTGACCCTGGGCATGACCGTGGCCGATTGGTGGGGCGTCACCGACCGTAAACCCAATGCCTGGTTTGTCGGCGATCTGGATGCCGACCGGTTCTATGCCCTGCTGACCGACCGGCTGGCGCGTTTGCCCTGACGCGGCTTGCTGGCATCGCGCGCGCTTGGGCTACGGGCTTCGGGCTTCGGGTCGGTCTGAACGCTCGCAAAAAATTTGCCCCAGTTCATTTTTTATCAGTTGATAAAATTTCCAACTGTGCCACGATACCGGAAATCATCAGCCCCCAAGAGCAGGAGGTCGCCCGTGATCCATTCCCCGCAGACCGACGGTGTCGCGCCCGCCCGTCTGGACCCAGAAACGCTGGCGGCGCATTTCGACGACCTGTATCCGGATTTCGACCCGCACGAAGCGCGCGTGGCCGCCGACCGGTGCTATTTCTGCTTTGACGCGCCCTGCGTCACCGCCTGCCCGACGGATATCGATATTCCCCTGTTCATCCGCCAGATCCAGGCCGGGATGCCCGATGCGGCGGCGCGCACGATCCTGTCGCAGAACATCCTGGGATCCATGTGCGCCCGCGTCTGCCCGACAGAAACCCTGTGCGAAGGGGCCTGCGTGCGCCAGATCGCCGAAGGCAATCCGGTCGAGATCGGCCGTCTGCAACGCTATGCCACCGATCAGTTGCTGCTGGTCAATGACCACCCGTTCGAACGCGCGGCGGAAACCGGCAAGCGGATCGCCGTGATCGGCGCGGGTCCGGCCGGGCTGGCCTGCGCGCACCGCCTGGCGATGAAGGGCCACAGCGTCACCATCCATGACGGTCATTCCAAACCCGGCGGGCTGAACGAATACGGCATCGCCGCCTACAAGGCCGCGAACGGCATCGCCCAGGCCGAGGTGGACTGGTTGATGGGGATCGGCGGCATACGCATCGAGACCGGCAGCACGCTGGGCGATACGGTCACGCTCGACGATCTGAAACGCGACCATGACGCGGTGTTCCTGGGCATGGGTCTGGGCGGAGTGAACGCCCTGAAGATCCCCGGCGCGGATCTGGACGGCGTGCGGGATGCGGTAGATTTCATTGCCGAATTGCGCCAATCCGACGACCTGTCCGCGCTGCCCGTCGGGCGCCATGTGGTGGTCATCGGCGGCGGCATGACGGCGGTTGATGCGGCCGTGCAATCGCGCCTTCTGGGGGCCGAGCATGTCACCATCGTCTACCGCCGCGGGCGCGAGGCGATGAGCGCGTCGGACTATGAACTGGACCACGCCGCCACCGAAGGTGTGAAGATCATCACCGACGCGATGCCCGTGGCCCTTCAGGGCGACGGCGCCGTCACCGGCGTGGACTTCGCCTATACCCGCAGCGGCCCCGATGGGTTGGAGAAAACGGGACAAGGCTTCGTTCTGAAGGCCGATCAGGTGTTCAAGGCGATCGGCCAGACGCTGGACCGCGCCCCCGCGCACCTGGATTTGAGCGGCGGCAAGATCGCCGTGTCCGCGACCGGGCGCACCAGCCTGGCGGGTATCTGGGCGGGCGGCGACTGCGCCACGGGGGGCGAGGATCTGACCGTCACCGCCGTGCAGCAAGGCCGCGACGCCGCCGAAGACATTCACGCGTCCCTGACCGGGGCTGCGGGCTAAGCCCCGCGCGAAGGAGGATCCAACATGGCCAACCTGACCAGCACTTTCGTCGGCATCAAGTCGCCCAACCCCTTCTGGCTGGCCTCGGCCCCGCCCACCGACAAGGCCTATAACGTCGAACGCGCTTTCAAGGCCGGCTGGGGCGGCGTGGTGTGGAAAACGCTGGGCGAGGCCGGGCCGCCCGTGGTCAATGTGAACGGCCCGCGCTACGGCGCGATCTGGGGCGCGGACCGGCGGCTTCTGGGGCTCAACAACATCGAGTTGATCACCGACCGCCCGCTGGAGGTGAACCTGCGCGAGATCAAGCAGGTCAAGCGCGACTGGCCGGACCGGGCGATGGTCGTCAGCCTCATGGTGCCGTGCAACGAAGCCGCCTGGAAGGCCATCCTGCCGCTGGTCGAGGAGACCGGCGCCGACGGGATCGAACTGAACTGCGGATGCCCGCATGGCATGAGCGAGCGCGGCATGGGCGCGGCGGTGGGGCAGAACCCCGACCTGATCGAGCAGATCACCCGCTGGTGCAAGCAGACCACCCGGATGCCGGTGATCGTCAAGCTGACGCCCAATATCACCGATGTCCGCAAACCCGCCGAAGCGGCGCTGAAGGGTGGCGCCGATGCGGTCAGCCTGATCAACACGATCAATTCGATCACCAGCGTCAACCTGGACAATTTCGCGCCCGAACCCACGATCGACGGCAAAGGCGCGCATGGCGGCTATTGCGGCCCGGCGGTGAAGCCTATCGCGCTGAACATGGTCGCCGAAATTGCCCGCAGCCCGGAAACCGCCGGCCTGCCGATTTCCGGCATCGGCGGCGTGACCACCTGGCGTGACGCCGCCGAGTTCCTGGCCCTGGGCGCCGGCAACGTGCAGGTCTGCACGGCGGCGATGACCTATGGTTTCGGGATCATCAAGGAACTGAATGCCGGGCTGAGCCTGTGGATGGATCACAAAGGTCTGACATCGGTGGATCAGGTGGTCGGGCGCGCGGTGCCGAACTTGTCGGACTGGCAGCATCTGAACCTGAACTACGTGACCAAGGCCAAGATCGACCAGGACCTGTGCATCCAGTGCGGGCGCTGCTTCGCCGCCTGCGAGGATACCTCGCATCAGGCGATCGCCATGTCCGAGGGCCGGGTTTTCACCGTCAAGGATGATGAATGCGTGGCCTGCAACCTGTGCGTCAATGTCTGCCCGGTCGAGGATTGCATCACCATGGAGCGCATGCAGCCCGGCACGGTCGATCCGCGCACCGGCACGGTGGTGCCCGCCGAGCATGGCGACTGGACGCGGCACCCCAACAACCCGATGGCTTCGGCCGCAGAGTAAAAAGTCGAAACAATCGCCGAATAACCCGCCTTTCCCTTCTCTCTGGCGGCAACCTGACCGGCACGCGCACTCCCGGCGTGCCGGTTTTTTTTGGGGCGGCGCCAGCCGTTATCGGATTGTTCAGACCTTGCGGTTTACGGTCGGATCGGGCGCATCGCGGTTGGCGTCATAGGCCGGGCCTGGTGTGGTCTGCCTGGCGGCATCCGGGTCGGCGCCGTCGGCGGGACTGTCCATGTTGTGTACCGATACGGGCGGCAGCTGCTGGGATGCGCGCATGTCTTGAAGGACATTGATCTCGAAGGCCGGGGGCGGCCCCACGGGTTTGTCGCGCGCGGTATCGTTGCGCGCATCCCGGGGGCTGGTAATGGGTTCCACCGGTCGCGGGGCCAGCGCGCTGATCGCGGCCGCGGGCTGCACGGGGGGGCTTGCGCCCTGTGCCTGGTTGGCCATGGGGCGCGGTTCGGGTGCCGGCGTGGGCAGGGCTACGGATGACAAGACGGCGGTCATGGCTGCCTCCTAAACAATCATGGTGCTGCCATTCAGTGTGGCCGCCATGGCTTAACACCCACTTAACCTTTCAAATTGTAATGAAAAAAGGGCGCCCGAACCCGGGCCCCCCTTAGAATTTGTTCATGGATTTCGAGCAACCGCGCAGCCGATACCCCGGCACGACCGCCAAGCCGAATCCCCTGCCCGAAGCCCTGCCCGAAGATGGTCAGCCGCGCAGGATCGACCGCCCGGCATAGACCGCGACCTCGCCCAGCATTTCCTCGATCCGGATCAACTGGTTATACTTGGCCAACCGGTCCGAGCGCGCCAGCGAGCCGGTCTTGATCTGGCCGCAATTCGTTGCCACCGCCAGATCGGCAATCGTCGCATCCTCGGTCTCGCCCGAGCGGTGCGACATGACGTTGGAATAGCGCGCGCGATGGGCCATTTCGACCGCTTCCAGCGTTTCAGACAGCGTGCCGATCTGGTTGACCTTGACCAGCATCGAATTTGCCACGCCCCGGGCGATCCCGTCGGCCAGACGCGCGGGGTTGGTGACGAACAGATCGTCGCCCACCAGCTGCACCCGGTCGCCCAGCGCCTCGGTCAGCAGTTTCCAGCCGTCCCAGTCATCCTCGGCGCAGCCATCTTCGATCGAAAGGATCGGATAGTCGTTCACCAGCGCCTCCAGATAGGCGACGTTTTCCGCGGCGCTCAGCGTCTTGCCTTCGCCGGTCATCACGTATTGGCCGTTCTTGTAATATTCGGTCGAGGCGCAATCGAGCGCGAGGTAGATGTCCTGCCCCGGAATATAGCCGGCCTTCTCGATGGATTTCAGGATGAAGTCCAGGGCGTCGCGGGTCGAGGACAGGTTCGGCGCAAAGCCCCCCTCATCGCCGATCCCGGTCGACAATCCCGCCGCCGTCAGCTCCTTTTTCAGCGTGTGAAACACTTCCGAGCCCATGCGCACCGCCTCGCGGATGTTGCTGGCGCTGACCGGCATGATCATGAATTCCTGAATGTCGATCGGGTTGTCCGCGTGCTCGCCGCCATTGATGATGTTCATCATCGGCACCGGCAGGGTGCGCGCCGATGTGCCGCCGATATAGCGGTAAAGCGGCTGGCCCGTGGCCTCGGCCGCCGCCTTGGCCACCGCCAGCGACACGCCCAGAATGGCGTTGGCGCCCAGACGCGCCTTGTTCGGCGTGCCATCCATTTCGATCAACGCGCGGTCGATGGCCAGTTGTTCGGTCGCGTCTACGCCCACCAGGGCCTCGGCGATTTCACCATTCACGAAGGCCACGGCGTTCTGCACGCCCTTGCCCATGTAACGGGTCTTGTCGCCATCGCGCAGTTCGACGGCCTCATGCGCCCCGGTCGAGGCGCCCGAAGGCACCGCGGCGCGTCCCAGTGTGCCGTCCTCCAGGATCACGTCCACCTCGACCGTGGGGTTGCCCCGGCTGTCCAGGATTTCGCGGCCAATGATGTCCAGGATGGTTGTCATGATCGATGCGCCTTTTTGTTTGCGGTGCAGAAGTGCCTTTGCGCGCGTCTATAAAGCGCGTGACACCGCGATAAAAGGGCCAAGACCAAGTTTTGCCGCGCCTGCGCGGTTTCAGATGCCGTTGCGGCGCGACAGGCGGATTTCGCGCATCAGCGCATAGAACCCGGCCAGTACCACCAGCCCCGCCCCCATCAGCATCACCGCATCCGGGCGCTCGTCAAAGACAATGATGCCGATGGCCATGCCGAAGACCAGCCGCGAATAGCGAAACGGCGTGGTCTGCGCCAGATCGCCGGCGCGGGTGGCGGCAACCAGGCACACATAGCCCACGATCCCCGCGCCCAGCGTGAAGCCCATCATCATCCACGCCCAGGGCGACATGACGACGGGTTGCGCGCCCGTCACCAGGAACATCATGATCCCGCTGGGTATGACCACGCCGAAGCCCCAGGCCGACACCTGAACCGAGGCGACATGCGCCGGGATGCGCCGCGTCGCCAGATCACGGGCGGTCAGCATGAGCACCGCGCCCAAAGGCAGCAAGGCGGTGGGGTCAAAGCTGGTCCCGCCGGGGCCGATAATCAGCAGCACACCGACAAACCCGACCAGGATCGCGCTCCAGCGGCGCCAGCCGACCGGTTCGCGCAAGAACACCGCAGCCCCCAGCGTCACGGTCAGCGGCATCGCCTGAAGCACCGCCGACACCACGGTCAGCGGCGCCAGCGCGATCCCCAGAAGCATGAACACGACGGCCAGCATCTCGGACATGTTGCGCAACAAAAGCGCGCCGCGCAGGGCGTCAGACACAAAGACTTTCCGGCCCTGCGCCCGGGCCCAGAGGGCGAACACCGTCAACCCGCCCACGCCCAGCAGGACGCCGATCTGGCCAATCGGCACCTGCCCTGCCAAGGCCTTGATCAGCGCATCCTCGGCGGCGAAACCTGCCATCGCGGCGACCATCAGCAGCGGTCCGTGCAAGGTGTTCATCGGGCGCCTCTTGGAAATTGACCGAATGGTCATGTCCAAGCCCATAGCCGCCAATTCCCCGGACGGAAAGGTGTA